>Ga0116231_10004047_pt1 | contig 29952 bp, 27 predicted proteins | sample S1TSphgellanicum_2_FD_89695 | JGI IMG/M metagenome (GOLD analysis project Ga0116231, IMG submission 89695) | Host-associated microbial communities from peat moss isolated from Minnesota, USA - S1T2_Fd - Sphagnum magellanicum MG | ecosystem: Host-associated > Plants > Peat moss > Unclassified...
ATATTGCCAAAAGTATCCAAAAATATCCTAGGACATGACATTGCCAAAAGTATCCCAAGTATCCCAAAATATCCTAAGCCATGATATTGCCAAAAGTATCCCAAAATATCTTAGGACATGACATTGCCCAAAGTATCCCGAAATATCCTAGGCCATGACACATCTATGGAAGCATTTATGGAAGCTTTTTTGAGTTAAATCCCCAATGGGGTATAATTTAAGTTAATCCTTAATTAAATTTTAATTGATTTTTAATTCATTATTAATTAGGAAGATTATGAAGAAGTTTGATAGTTAATGCACATATGGAAGCATCTGTGGAAGCTTCCTTGAATTAAGTCCCCAATGGAGTATAATTTAAGTTAATCCTTAGTTAAATTTTAATTGATTTTTAATTCACTATTAGTTAAGAAGCTTCTCAAGAAGCTTCTCAAAAAGCTTCCTTAATTAGTGCACACATGCAAGCTTTTATGGAAGCTTTTATGGTAGTTTTTTAAAACTAGATCCCCAATGGGGTATAAATAGAAGTAAAATTTCCCATTATTTTTAATTTGTTCAACATTAGTTTTGGGTAGGCTTTCTTATTATAACTTTCGTTTTCATACGTTATCAAAATAAAATTTTATTTAAATCATTTTCTAACATATATTGTGTTTTTGCCTTGCATCTTTGTGTTTCAAGTCTTGGACTAGATTTAAATTTGCATTTCTTGTGATTTGTTTTCATTGTTGTGTCCTTGGTTTAATTCTTATTCTTGTAGTTTTTTGTGCTTCTAACATTAGGTACATATCCTATTATACTTAGCCTAAATATAAATTGATTACTTTATCCTAGGTATATAGGTTGATTATATTTAATTAGGTCATACCTATGTTAGGTTAGCAAAGTACGACCTAAGTATATTTATACCTATATTTACTTATATTCGTTTTTATGTACTTTTCTGGTGATTACAAATTTAAATATAAACATGTGGCATTTCAACATTGGCCACCCAAGTTATGCCATGTGGCATTTAATACATGGTGTTTACTTACCTACCTTGTAAGGTGATTATCCTTGTGCACAGTCCTTGCAATGACCATAAGGCAAAACCACCCCTTGCGGTTTTAAAAGGTGGAGTGGAAAATTTTCAAATGTGTCTAAAGGCATTTCAAGTAGAATATTCCCAAACCACCATTGCTTCCCATTGCATGACCACTTTGGTGAGTTTTTAATGGGATTTGCTCATTCAACAAAATCAAAATCATGAATGGTTTGTGTCATGTGAAGACCACCCAAAGTTGAATTAGGTGAATGTTGTAATGGTTTGTCCATGCATTTTCTAGTAGTGTATTTTTCAATTGTGAAAAATTCCATCATCCCCCCAACAACAAGAGAGCAACAACCCATCCTTGTGTCACTTAGTTAATTTTTCAAAATCATATATAGCTTATCCAAGTTTTCCACACCCAATCGACATTATTGCAAACTAGTCAATATTCCAACAATGTTTAAATATGCAATTGATTTTAATTTGAAAATGTGAAATACCAAAAAATTGATGGGCACAAAATGCAACATTAGAAAATTGTTTGGCATGGTATTTCCACCATTGTAGGGTGATTTTACATTGTTATCATCCACAGGTATGCAACGATACAAAAAAAACTCATATTGACCAAAAAGATATTAACTTCATTTGTAGAAGTTGCAACTCCCCACAAGGAGTCATCATTGATGGGTGTTAAAGGAGGAGGGCCTTCCACACACCCTGAATTTAAATGTTTGGAAACCACCACCAAGAATGGCAACAAAACATGCTAGTCATATTCTTCCACAAATTGTTGCAGCTTTAAATTAACTTACACATTCCATGATGCATTATTGCCCTTTAAACTTTGGATCAAGTTGAAGAACACACATATTGTGTGCAACAACAACATTAAAAGTCATAGTGAAAGCCAAAAAATGTTCCAACACATTAATCACTTTAAGCGCCATTCTACCATACAAAATCTTCAACTCTACATCCAACTTTCCACACATCAATGGAGGGTTTAATAATGTATGAACTTGATAGTCTTTGTGTATCCTAATACAAATGGAAAATGTTGTAGACAAAACATCTGAAAGCAACCAATACCCTTTGGTCTTGTTCAGAATGCATTGTTCCACCACAAGGCCCAAGGTTTGTGCCCATGTTGAACCAAATGGTATTCGAGTTTGGAGGTTTGTTGGCTATAGCAAAGGTTTATGGTAGTAGCATATTCCAAGGTTTCATGAATGCAAATAACCTTGGAAGCAAATTGAGTCTTGATTACTATCTTGAATTTTCATGGTCTTGAGCCAGTTTCCTTCCACAACAATTCCCATTTTTGCCTACCCTTCCCCAACTTCTTTGTCCATATAATGGTTTTTTTTGCAAGGCACTTTGAATTTTTGCTACATTCACTTCTTTCATCCCAACACCAATCTTAGTATCATTAGTGGCATATTGACATGCCTTAGACATGACATAACCAAAACAAGTGCCATTAAATGGTGTAGCAAGTTGTAGTGGTGCACAAGATATAATATTTGTGAATGTAGAAACAAGTGAATTCAAGTTTGTCCCTTCATCCTTAACATAAACAATAATCATGCTTATGAGTTGATATTCAACCAAGAGAGATTTCACATGTTTTGCCAATGTTGTTCCAAAGGTGTTTGGAGCTTCAAACAACCATGCTATAACATGGCAGGGCACCTAATCATCATTAATAAAATTAATCATTAATGCGAACATATCAAAGCCAGTTCTGGACATCTAGAGGTCAAATGTAACAATGGTTATAAGACATTGTGCAATGGCTAACAACACATGCAAGTTCATCACCTTAGCCAACAGATTTGGGATGTGAACAAGTTACTTATGGCAGTCAATAGAACCACATCCTCTGTATACCTCTTTTGACTTTGATCATTCGGTTTGCAAGGGTTTTGGCTAGAAAAAAAAAATAGTAATGGAATGGGGAGGCATTTATCTTCCTTTTTTTCCCTTTATGCTGACCCCCACCTTCCTCATTTGTTTTTTCTTCTCCTTGTAACAATTCAAAATAGCCCCATGTTCATTAACAATGTGTTTCTTCATATTTATGATGCCATGTGCAAGGTTATAAGAAAGAATACTTTTTTTGGATTATGTCATGTTGTTGTTGTTACTAGAAATTTAAGCCACATGGTGGTACAAAATGCACTTCATGTTTGGACAAATTGGATTTGGACATGTGTAGTTGGATCATTCGACACAAAAAATGCCCAAGCACGGGAGATGTGGCTATGGGGATTCCAAAATGTCATGTTCATTTGTAGCTCAACAAACATAACACCCCATGCTTTCTTGTTGAGCATCAACTCCTTGAATCATTCCCTTAGTCACCGCCTTCACAACATCAAGTGCACAAACTCCTTGGATAGATTTGTTAGTGATGCCGGTGACACTAGTGAATTATAGTGATGCACCTTCCCCATGAAGTGATTTGCGATCAATGTCATAGTAAGCATCAAAGTCCATGGAGGGATAAGAGAAGTCAAACTAAGGTGATATAAAACCTTAAGAAACCCTAACAGTGGGAAATTTTGCATTAAAACCATAAGCCTCACATGCAAAACATTATAGCAACGATGGGAATGGTAAAAGATACCCACAACTTGGAAACCAATCACCAAAGTAACAAGATCATATAAAGACAAATAGGCGTTTTGTTTTGTTGATAATTGTTCACAACTAGCAGCATTTGGAATCATTAAAAAAAAACATAAACATATAAAATGGAAATCCAAATAAAAGTTCATGAATGAAAAGTTTAATGAAAACTTACATAGTTTAGGCTTTGAGGAAATTTGAACAATGGTCACATTGAAGTTGAGTGTAGGCGCTAAAACAAAAAATGTCATACCATAATTGATAACCATTGGTGCCTTCAACTTTCAACTTTACAACACTATAGTTCAAAACACATAATCATAGCAAGATTGATATTAAGGAAGGAAACAACTTTAAATGTGCAATATTGGTATGCATTCTAGTATTCCAACCCTAAAACCATGCTAGTTGGGTCTTTGGCTAGTTTTGGCAAAATACATATCAAGGGTATGTTAGTATTGAGTTGGTACCATGTGGATTGATACTAGACTAATTGGGTTTGCAATACCAATGTTGATACCAATGCATATACCAGGGCGCAACCTATATACCAAAACAACATTGATATCCTCTAGATATCAAAAGACAAAAATGAAAAAAACTATGTAAGTGCCTTATGCAAGATGATGCCATTGGAGTAGGCTTTTCCTAAAAGAAGCACCCCTTGATTTCACCACATGAAGGCAAATATTTCATAAATGCCCTAGACCTCAAGCTTTACCCTATACATGAATATCCTTCCTAGAAAAGAGGAGAGATCTTATGCCTACTCCTTACTTGAGTGAGATGGATACTATGCATATAAGTAGTTTTTTATTTATAGGAGCAAGATCCCTCCTATCGTAAAAACACTTAGAGAAAATTTGTAATGTATGTGGAGGGCACCTTATATCCATGAATTTCCTTCCTAGAAATTGGGGGGATATTGTGCCTACTTGTAAAGGGTGGCAGGGAAATTATGCCTACTTACATGTGTAAGAACCCTCCCATTCATACACCTCATGATCTGCATAGGTTTGGTTCATGATAAATTTTGCCTCATGCTTTATTATAGGTAAAGCCCATGGGTGGGGGACATTCTCAAAATGCAGGGCCAAACTCGGCTATTGCCTCATTTTAGGCCCCTTATTTTGAGAGTGTGCTTTACCCTACAATATAATATATTAAAAAATATATATATATATCTAAATGCACTTGGAAAAAGCTGCCAATAATATAATCTGCCATTACCCAACAGCAAATGTGAATGAATAAAAACAAATAAGACAAGAGTCACTCATAAGCAATTATGTGTGGTTTGATTAATGTCTCCTCTGTAAAAGCACTGGCATATGCAACCTTGCAACAACCCCCACACACACACACACACCACCTTGCTTCCAACCTACCTACCAACCAACCAACCAACCACAGGATTCTCTTCTCTTTGTAATAAAGCTTGACTGTTTCATTGCTTGTTGTTGTTGTTGAAGGGGGAAGTCTTCCCAGCACACTGACATTTTTGCACTTAGAACCAATCAACAACAATCCCTAGTGAATTCTTTAAATTTTTTGCCCCCACCCAACAAAGCTGCCATGCAAGTAAGTACAGGTGGTAGGGCATGAGTTATTCTCCATCATCACCTATCTCTTTGTTGGATGTGTGAAGGACTCCAAAAAAGCAAGTGATGTTTTGGATGTTGTGAGGCAGCATTTAATTTTTTTTGGGCCAAAATTTTCATCCTGATGACCCCCTACCTCCCCCCCCCAAAAAGCCATTGTGACCTATACAAAGACTTTTTTGGGGAAAAATGGCACCAAGTTGTCACATTATGAGGAAAAAAAAATTAAAATCGCCAGATTTAAACAACAGGTTCCAACATTTTGCCAAAATAAATATAGTAGGATTCATTCCTAATTTTAAAAAAACTTTCCTTTATGACATGTAGCCAAATTTGGCCTAAGTCCTCTTGTGGATGTTCATCAGACTACCTGACCTCACAAAATTGTTTCTAACTCATAAGCTTTGATCTTACATTACATTCCAATAGATTACTACCCTGAAGTCTAGGGTTAGGAGTTAGGGTTAGATGCAATTTTATTTATTTGGTGGGGAATTTGCTTTCAACAGTTCCTCATCTATTCACCAGAAAAAGAATATTTAGTATTTTTTTCCCCATCAAGGTTCTAGGTAAAAAAATTCAGTAGGTGCTGAATTCAGCTCAAATATAGATTAGGGTTAGGGTGTCTATTTTTCAATTTTGTGAGGCTAGGGTGTTGTAGAAGACTTAGCCAAATTTGGCTACATGTCAGAGAGGAGAGTAGAAAAAAAAATCAAGATTCCTCCCTAAGTTTGGCGACCTACTGGAACTTGTAGTCTATATATGGCAAATTCAGGCTTTTTTTTCTTTACAATATAGTGATGTGGGGCCATTTTTTCCCAAAAAAAAAAAAAGCTTTGTACATTAGTCACACACCACATTCTTTTGTCGCCACATTGCCAAAATTCGCCACAAAAAGAAACACTATAGGGTTTGAAATAATAATAATTTTTTAAAAATGTAGGTTTAACTTTTTAAAAAAATCATAGAAGACATTTGGGTTTAGGGTTTATTTTATTTTTTATCATAATTTAGGTCATAATTTTTACTTTAATTGGGTACCTTTGAAACAACATGATGGAACTTATTAAGTGGGCATCCAATTAAGGGCAAACTAGTGACCTTTTTTGAGCTTAAATTAGAAACTAAAAGAAGTGTGTGTGAAGAGGAAAGATATTGATAATAAAATAACATCTACAAATGGGTAATAATTAGTGAGCTGATGGAAGGCAACCCACGTTTAAGAATTTTTAGTTTGAATTATTTTATTTTATTTTATTTTATCAATATTCATGAACAAAGCCATTCATTGCACAATGATTGGTTTTTGAACAAAATCATGAGAAATGATGAAATGGTGTAATATGCATTGGCAATTTTAGTGCAAGATGAACTTGATAAAATAAAATTATGACCTAAAGAGTACAACTAGGTCTCTAGTTGTACCTAACACATTGATTACAACTTGGTTCCAAGTTGAAGCCAAAAATGTTAGCCAAAAATGTTGTCAAATTGTTTTTTTTTTACATGGATGCAAAAGTCGTTTCCTTTCCTTTTGGCCAACTAATAATGAGGCAAAAATTGGTGACGACCAATGGCCTATGTGAATCAAGACATAGCTATTCTAAGGAAAATATATGAGGTGTAGCCAGGTGCATCACATGATAACATTGTTATAATTTGTCATCACCATTCCTTGCTAAAATCTTTGTCTCTAGTGTCAACAATTTTGAGCAACATATCCTTGTGTTAGCATACTAGCCTATTGAAGAAAACATTTGTGCAACTATGTTCCTCATTGTAGTTAATATGTTTTTGATTTTTTTTTTTGGGGGGGGGGGGGGGGGGCAAGATTTATTCCTTTGACAATTTGCAAAGGTGAAAACCTTCATTGTAACCCACCATGTTTCTCAAATTAATTTGAGAAGTTGAGAAACATTTTTGGAAACCATTTTTTTCCCCTAAGAACTGGAGTAGCCTACCAATTTAGCAAACCAAACATTAATGCCCTAAACAAGGAAGTTTATTGAACCCCAAAAGCACAATTTACAATTATTGAATCAGGAAAATTTCCATTACAACCTCCCACAACAAACCATATTTGAAGAAGCTTGGCCACAAGAAGTCATGAAACATGATTCACAATCAACCACCCGTCAATAATTGACAGTCCGAAGGAAGGTGGGCCTATATGGAATAATAGCCAATTGTTTGAATGGGCAGGAGAAAGCACAAATGTAGTCACTTTCCCACTTGTGTGCTGCGACAACACAAATTTCTCTGTCCGTCCAGACCCTACATTTCAACTTCATAATAATAATTTGCTCTGCGGACAACTCATGTTGCTCCTCAAAAAACAAGTGATATAGAGGTTGATGACACCAATGTTGTTGGAGGGGTGCTTGCTTTGGTAGTCCGGTCAGAACCAGGGTTGGAACCGAGTATGATTTCCTTTTTCAGAATTCGAATGGGTAGGTATCGAAACCAGATTATATATATACAAGATTTTCAGCGGCCAGGGTCCCGATAGATACATGCGAAATGTCGTATATAAAGAGGTTTTGGAACTGTAGTTTGTAATCGTAATTTTGTAATATGTACCATCAAATGCACACAAACCTGTGCATTATGCACAGGGTTCACACTAGTATATATATTGAAAAAAAGATCTAGATCCAGAACTGGGGTTCCTGGTTCCGTTCATTTGTGAAACTTGAACCGGAACTGAAATACATGTCTTTGGAAAAAAAAAACCATTGATTAGAGTAGAGTTGAGTTTAACTGACAATTAATTGTCCACTGATTCTAGTCCAAGTTAGTAAGAACCAGACTGGAACTGGGTCTTAGTTTTAGAATGTACTAGTGTGGCCTTTGCCATTGGCCCAAGTGTGAACCCGTCCTCAACTTGATTTTTCCTTCCAAAACCTGGTTTTTTTCGGAATTTATTTGAATTTTCAGCGGCAGAAAAAATCACTTAAAAATCAATATCTCCTACACTCTGAATCCAAATCTTACCGAATAAATTCTATTGAATCTTTCTCATCAAGATCTTTCCAACAACACCAAAGGCACATTCCAATTGCTCTGAAATTTTCAGCTATTATTTAATTTAATTTAATTTAATTTTCAATGAAGAAATCATTCAATATTCAAGAACTTTTGTACTGCAAGTCCAATGTCATGGAACCAAGCCCATGCACCCTCCTTGCCAAGAGCTTTCCAAAGACACCAAGAACATGATTTGAAGCATCCCAGTTCAGTGGATCTCATAACTACAAAACAAAACACCTTCCTTCATAGATAGAAGTGTTGTGTAGGGTCAAGCCCTTGGGTGGGGGGATTTCCAAAATAAGGGGCCTACGATGAGACCACATTTGGAAATCAACCCATCCCATGGGCTTTCCTCATGGTAAAGCAGGATGCAAATGTTATTGGGAACATAAATATATGTAGATCACAAGGCATTAAGGGGTGGGGTTCTTACAGCGATTCCTTAAGAGAGGGACTGATCTTACACCTACAAGGCATAATTTCTATGCTTAAGGCGTAGGTGTAAGATCCCTCATCTTTTCCAGGAGGGATATTCATAGTTATGTGTTTGCCCTCCAAATACACTAGTAAATGTTTTCAAGTGCTTTATGCAACTTGTAAACCTCCAACAAACAACCTCTACCCCTATATCTTGCAAATGTTCCACATATACAATTTGTACCTATCTTGCAAGTTGCAAGTAAGTTAAGTTCCAAGTTTGCAAGTTGCCAAATACATGCACATTTTTGTCGGGTAAAACTTCATGCATTTTGAGAAGGCAGGTGTATGAAGTTCATGATTTTTTGCATTGAGTTTTGTGCATTTTGGGGGGAGATTTTGGGACAGGAAAATATTATATGTTGTAAGAATAATAAACATACTATTTTATAGGGCAAATATGTTTCATATTAGTATTATCTTAATATATTTCACATTTTTAAAAGAAACAAGAAGAATACATGCTTGATTTAGGATGCAAGCTATAAGTAACCCCACAAGAAGGTGAGGCAAAGGGCAAAACTTCTTGTGCACATTTGGTTCATTAAAATATGTCATTTGTTGCAACTTGATGGTGGTGATTGTTTGTGAATTTGCCTCCCATTTAAACACAAGGATACATGGATTCAGTTGTGGATGCATTTTGAAACTTGTGAACACTTGGGGGAAAGGCTTGTAAAATGAACTAACATATTAGCATGAACCTTCGATAATAATACACCCAATAAGGCTAGCCACCTCCCCCCACTATCATGCCCACAAGCATACGTAAACTCCACTTTCAAGAGGAAACAAATATGAATTCCTTCTCTCATCAAAAGTCTTGCAAATGTGGGTTGTTTTTGAATGCCAACTTTACATATTTCAATTGTGAATATTACTTACTATATGGGAATTCTACCTTCATGCCCTAAATTCCCATCATCCACCAAGAACCAAGTGCCACAAAAAAAAATAAAAATCATTCATTCCTTGAGGAGGATGAGAAATATTCATTTGAATATTGGATTATTTTGTTCATGTTGAGATCACATTTTTCACTACCATAGTACATAGGGTGGTTTTAGGATACATTAACTTTGTTGTGGTTTTTATGTGTTTTGTTCAATGCTTGTTAAATAGGGCACCTAATGCTTGGGCCAAAATAATGGATCCAAGCTATGAAAGAAGACAATGCTTACAACAATAGCAAATTGTATTCAATCAAATGAATTATTGGCTAACATTTTTAAAAAAATTGTTATGCCAAATAACAAGTTATTGGCTAGCATCAAAGCTTTTTTGGTCATGCTATATTATATATTTGTAATATATATATATATATCCTGAAGTGCTCTTTATTCTTATTTGTCAGGGATAATTAAAGAAATTTGAGGCTATTTATTACTCACAAAATGATGTCCCTTTGTAATGATACCAACACCCACCCAGTGCCCACCCTCACCCATCCATGACCTACCTACTTACTACTCCCTCCTTTAAACAATAAAATAAAATCGATGCATTAGTAATTTTTTTTAATTAGAAAAGGGGGAAGCCATTATACCTACCTACATAAATAATTCTTCTTTTTTTCTTTTCTTTTTTTTTCAATTTTGTGATGTTTGCTCAAGTGACAATCATCCATAAGTACAACTAGCCAAATTTGGCTATACTCAAAATATGAAAATATGAATTCTTAAGCACCTTTTCATATTGTAGGCAATTGTGACAAATTTTGACGAGTTTTAAATGAAAATTATTTTTTTTAGCAATCTTTTTTTTAAAATAGGGAATTTACAACAGAATATTCCCTTTTTCACAAAATTTGTCAATAATCGCCACAATTTCCTTCAATTCGCCAAAAATAGCCCCAAATTTTTTAAGTCATTGCTATCAAATAGTCGAATTTACACTAGAGTAACAAAATTTCCAAAAGTTTTGCAAGTTTTTTGTCGGAAATTTTTTAAACGCTCTAAAACTTAATTAACTTCCTTTACTTTTACCTATTTACCACAACACCTGGAATAGCATCTGGGATCTCAAAATCGAGACGGCACCTGGGACCTCAAAACTGACTCAGCGCTGTGTTCCGTCTCTGTGTCTGTGTCTCTTCTCTTTCACTCTTTCTGTTTGTGTTTGTCTGCGCGCGTCTGCGTGCGTGCGAGCGGGCTGGCGTGCGGGAGAGAGAGAGAGAGGGCGAGAGAGGGAGAGAAATCAATGCGCTGAGGAGAAGTGGAGCATTACAGAAGAAGAGTACTCAGAAAAACAAACAAGATCATCATAAGAAGAGTTGAATCCGCGGCAGAGAAATCAATGGGCTAATAAGAAGGGGAAGGGAGGACAGGGGGAGGGGCGGGGAACAATGTTACAACAGAGTACCTAGTGTGAGGGAAGGAGCAACAAGATCATTGTCATCATCATCATCAGCAAGAAGCAGCAGCAGCAGCAGGAGGGAGTAAGTTTGCGTTCGCCTTCGCTGTTGGTTTCTGGGAGTTAGCTGCAAACGCATTTGCGTTCGCCATGGCCCAGAGTAACTGGGAAGCGGATAAAATGTAAGACTTCGATGGCCTATCATCATCATCCTTGGCTTTATTGACTTCTTCTACTGGTTTGTGTGTGCTGTCTCGCCGGGCCTCTTTGTCTCTGCTTCTTGCCTGCGTGTGTGTTTTATCATTGGATGCGAATTTAAGAACTTTGAGGGGAAATCGGATCAAGGATGCATGCGTGATTCATTGATTGATTGTCAACGAGGATGCTGACGTCTTTTTTTCTTGTTCTTGAAGAGCGCTGTAGCTAATAGAGAGAGAGAGAGACGCAGAGACACGCGCACACATATGCATACAGAGGTAGATCGAGTTCGAGACTCGCTAGATTCTTGCAGAAACCTTTCAATAGCGAAATTCTGTTGGATTGATGTGGAGTTTCTTAAAGAGTGAAGAGTTGTTTGACCGACCGACTTTTGGAATCTATCACAGTTACGTCTTTGATGTTTATCACTGGGGATGTGAGAAATGAACCACAGCTAGATGTGCTGTAGATCAACCTTGGTCTCTTTGATAGCTGTGCAAACATACGAAGGCTAGTGCTCTTGCTATGTATGGTTCAGTTTTTCTAAAAGACAATTCTGACTTCTGTGTTGGTTTCAAAGGGCAGATGCCACAGTAGCATTTTACATCCAGGGTTTGTGCAGCCCATGTTATTGCATGTGGAGTGTGAGAGGCATTATGAAGTTCAGACATGGAAGGCTGATATGATACATATGGGCTCAGATAGGTTGTGGTTGAGAAGGAGCAGGGATAAAATTGTGCTCTAGTATCTTGAGTTGACAGCAATTTGACTGTATAATGGCGTCCTGAGATGACGTGTAGTATGGTCAAATGGTGTAGGCAGCTGCTTCATGTGGTTTGTTCCCCCTGATTGAGATTAACTTTCTATGAACAGCTTGTGCAACATGTGTAGAAAGTGGGTTATTTATTCATATTGATCTCAAACAGGGAGAACAACATGTATAGAAGTCCTCTTATTGTTTAATGCTTATTTTTTCTTTTGAGGTGCAGGCTGGATGTGTACATCTATGATTACTTGTTGAAGAGAAATCTTCAGGCATCAGCTAAGACTTTCCTGAATGAAGGCAAAGTTTCATCTGATCCAGTTGGTATGCTCCATACTCCCCCTGTATAGTGGTGGCTATTCCAAATGCTCATATGCGGTTGATGGGCTTACAATTAACAGCTTGCTGTGGTATTTGCAGCTATTGATGCACCTGGTGGTTTTCTGTTTGAATGGTGGTCGGTCTTCTGGGATATCTTCATTGCCCGTACCAATGAGAAGCATTCAGAAGTGGCAGCCTCCTATATTGAGGTGAAAACACTTATCTGCCATCTTGGGACCCTTACAATGATGAGCAATGGTTTTGCAATTGTATGTCTGCCACGTCTGCCCTCTATAGAACAGCATGTCCTTGATGTTTTTTTAGCTGTTATGACAAGTCTGTGTGATGTGATGCTTAGACACAACAGCTGAAAGCTCAGGAACAGCAACAGCAACAGCAACAACAGCAGCAACAACAGCACCAGCATCAGCAACAGCAACAGCAACAAGCAGCACAGGTCCAGCAGATGCAGATCCAAATAATGCAGCAACGGCATGCACAACAGCAACAGCAACAGCAACAACAACAACAACAACAGCAGCAGCAGCAGCAGCAGCAACAACAACAACACCAACAACAACAGCAGCAACAACAGCAGCAACAACAGCGTCGGGAAGCCAGTCATATTCTAAATGGCTCTGCAAATGGTTTAGGTGGGGATGCACTATTGCGGCAGCCCACAGCAAACGCAATGGCAACAAAAATATATGAGGAACGCCTCAAGCATCCACATCTGAGAGATGCACTTGATGAAACAGCCATGAAGGTAGTCTAATTTGGTGATCCTGAAAATATATCAAGCAGGGAAAAAGAGCTGGCATATCCATTATCCTTCTTGTGACTAATTGTCAGTTGTGAGATTGATGACTTTTGGAAGGCCAAATGTGAAAATGTGCCATAGATGTAGCTAACCCCAGAATCATGCTAAAGATCAGTCCATTGTTACATCTGTGGATAAATTTAAGCTTTTCTGTGCCACCTCTGACATATAGAGGGCATTAGTAAGTTCTTTGGAATCTGTGTGCCGTGGGCCATACTGCTCTGGTGGTATACAATTTCCATCATGAGCTGCTTTTGTTGTCGCAGCCAGCCATTGATTGAAATTTTGATTGAAATCCTTCATGTGCCCTGACTACCAATTTCATGTGCAAACACACACCTCCAGCTGCAATAGTTAACATGCCTATGCAGTGTTATGAGTCTCCTTGTTGTTTTGCCTCTGTGGAAATACAAATTTGCTGTTGATGGCCACTTTTTTTGCTGCTGCTGTTTGGTCACTGATGGTGGCATTTTGTGGGGTGGTTGTGTTTTTGCAGAGGTACAACATCCACTAACCAATACATTCAGCACTGAACCCATTCCACATTTTGAGAAAGTATCAATAGGCAGTACGGAGAGAGTTGGCATTTGAAAATGAAGGGCTGTGTGAAGCAGCTTCTGCTGATCATAAAACCATGTGCTTGTCTTCATTATGCACCTTGGGCATGTGATGATTTCAAGGAAGGTTCATGTTAGTATGCCTCAGGATATTACTCTGAGACAGGTTAGATGTGGTGGCCACAGTTGTATCAGACAATAGATACACTCCTAGTCATGTAGTTGAGAGACTCCTGACTGATTGGATGTCTGTTGAAAATAGGCCTTTGCTGCATGGTACAGCTGGTAATCCAACTACACCTTTGCAGCAGGCCCAATCTCACCCACAACAGATTTTGGCAAGCTCTCAGGTTTCTTCAAACACACAAACTTGAGTACAAAGGCAATGGTTCCTGTGTTTTCTGGATTTGCACTGACATGAGTGCTAATATATTCAATGTGTGTTGGGTGACTCAGGATAACAAGAATGATGTATTGAGCCAAAAGTCTCGAGCTCCAGAACCTGCAATGTTTGGTCTTCCTGGAACAGGGCATTCCAAACCAGCTATCCTTAGCCCAGGTTTGTCTCTTTTGCTCCTTGTTCATCGTCCCATTCCTTCTTGCTTCAATTCCTGCTTGAACACCAATAACTCTGTTTTTCCATGACTATTGTTTGATGTTTATGTAAATCAATGTCATTCAATCCTGTTATTACCTTGACTGATGTCTTGACTCACTTCAGGCAGGTACCTGATGACCAACTGAAATTGTTACAGGAATCAATCTAGGGGGAAGCACCATGACACTAAAGGCATGGCCACTTACAGTGAGTTTCTTCCAGTTGTGTTCTCTTGTTATTGGAATAAATGTGAGATGTCTGCACAGAGAGTTCTGTCAAGTATCTGTTGTTCAAGTGTATCGCCAAAGGCTTCAGTGTTCATATATCCAGACATTTGAAGGATGATAACAAATTGCAAAGTAGTATGTCTGTCGATGGATGTTATAGTGATGCCTTGGTGTTATTGACATGTTGGTAGGGGTCAGGGCTAGGGACTTCTACACAGAAATCATTCATTCAGGCTCCCCAGCAGTACCCACAGTTTCAGATGTTGACACCACAACAGCAGCAGCAGCTTCTGCTCCAAGCTCAGACTCAGGGAAACATCTCTTCGTCAGGCTCACCTCTGCTCTCTGATACTCGATTCAGAATGCTTTTGGGTAGAAGTGGGTTGACTAAGGATGGGCAGTCAACAAGCAGTGATTTGTCACAAGGTGTGGGCTCCCCCTTGCAGGCTGCTTCACCATTATCTCGTGGCACCCCTCAAGACCAGTCACAAACGGAGCTCATGATGAAGGTAATCAAGACTCAGTTTGACCAATGTATGTAAAGAGCTTGTATGTGCCTGAAGGGGTTAGGTACTGTTCCAAGGAGAGGGATTGGGTTGTGGATTTCTTATTGTTGCTGTTGCTTTGACTATCAGCTGGGTGGACATGTGTTCCTTGGTACCTCTGACTTACTCCCTAGTGAACAAACTCAGGCACTCGTTTTTAGTGTTCAGGTGAAGCGTAGAGTACTCCACTTCTAGGAGAGTAAGCAATGAATCCAAACTGTTTGAACAGTTGAAAGTGTTTCAGTACCATTTCAATCTTGAGAACAGAAAGGAGATTCAAATGATGCTTATTGGTCATTTGGTGGCCTTCTCTTCCTGTGGAGTTCAGCATGAGTTCTTAATTTAGCTCAAAACAAGGTATCTCAATTGCATTGTAATACTATTCTAGGTTTGTGAGGGTTATCACTATAGACCAATGCCCTAGGCTGCTGTAGCAGAAGAACCAATGCTTGTATGGTCTGATTTGTTGTAAGGATCTAATACCCTCTGCAGATACTGGACAGAGCTCAGCTGCGTTCCTGTTCCAGAGATGTATTGTTAACTCTGTTCAATAGAGTCATTGTCACCAAATAGTTGGTGATGGTGGTAAAGACCAATCTTTGGACTGACCTGCTAGGCTGTTTCAAACCATTCATCTTGTTAGTGAGTAGAGATTCTGTTTCTGATACCATTCAGTATAGTTGCACTTGGAATCAATCAAGGTCTTTGTCTCAGCAGAAGCTGGGCAGTCTCAGGCTGATTTGAGGGAGGAAGAAAATATCTAGTCTGACCTAATTGATAGAACCAAAGATGAGCAAGAGGAATAGTGGGTGAATTTTTAGACATTTCTTGGTGAGCTCTGCATTCATATTTTCTCTGTGTGGGTTATGGTCTGGCATAATGCATTGGATGCTTACAAGAATGGTGTGGTGGTTTCTTTTCTTTAACCAAATGAAGCAGCTTGCGCAAATGCAGCAACAGCAGGCCAGCAATCCACAGCAGCAGCAGCAGAAACAACCTCCCACACCCCAGCAGCAACAGCAGGATCGCTTGACTGGAGTGACTGTGGATGTTTCAAACTCTTTTGGTGCTAATGATCCGGTCTATGGTGGCCTGGAGCCTAGTCCCAGCACAAATAGTACTGGCACTGGCAAGGTATGGATGCATGTTTACACCATCTTGCTCTTGTATTGTTAGATGTCCAGCCTTTCCACCTGTTCTTTATTATTCATAGGTCTCTGTGAACTGTTGGCTCAAACAGATGACAGTAGAAACAAAAACAGGAAGTTGGTATGTTCAGAGTAGGGTATGCTGGTCTTAACTACTGCAAGGTTGGAATGGAGGACTGTGTCTGCTGGTTTCAAATCAAGTCCATGTTTTTAATATCTGGAAGCTTTCTACTATGTGAAGTGCAACAGTTTTGTGTATATGGTATTTTTCCTGTGGAAAGTTTAGTCTCTGTTTTAGGTCTAGTTTCGGGGACAGTGCCACATTGTCGTCAAGTCCTGACCATCTTTGATGTGCAGTTCTCCTCATCCTTGTGTTTTTTTAGGCTTGTCCCTGAGACTAGCCACAAAGCATTTCTCCTTCACCAGATAGTTGAGCCATTGTGTTTAAGTAATATACTCAGTTTTCACTTATTCAAGCAGATTTGAAGTTTGTACACAGGACATTCCAGCATCCTCTAAAGCCTTGTCTAAAGAATATGTGTATGTCTGGGGAAAAGGGTGCTTCCAAGGGTGCCCCAAGTGTACGAAAGAGAAAGCAGGTAGCCAATTCCTCGGGCCCTGCAAATAGTACAGGAACTGCCAACACAACAGGTCCTTCCCCAAATTCAGCACCATCCACCCCATCCACTCACACACCTGGGGATGTGATGTCCATGGCTGGAGCTCTTCAGCATAACAGCAGTATTTCAAAGCCTTTGCTCATGTATGGAACAGATGGAACCACAACATTGGCATCCCCTTCAAACCAGCTGGTAATATAACATTAGTGTCCTCATCTGAATTGTCCAGTTGTGCAATTCAGCCACCTGTTCCATCCTTGATTTTTTTGTGGATAAATAGTAATTTGCTGCTATAATGGGTGGCAGAAATGAATTATTTGTCTTGGATGTCAGGCTGAAATGGACAGATTTGGTGAAGATGGATCACTGGAGGATAATGTGGAGTCATTTTTGTCTCATGAAGAAGCAGACCCTCGTGAATCTCTGTTTGGCACCAGCAAACGCAGTCCAGCAGGGCATAATATGGATGTCTCTAAAGGTGCTCATTCTTTGCTAGGTTTGTAGGATTTTTCTTTTCATTTCTTCAAGTCATGTATCTGAACTAGAAATTTGGAAGCTGGCATAGTTAATGGCTCTCTCTGTACACAGTCTCACAATACTATACAGCATGGGATGCATTTTAACAGGTTTCTCTTTCAATGAGGTGGGCTGTCTGCGGGCGAGTACAAGCAAAGTATTTTGCTGTCATTTTTCCTCAGATGGAAAAATGTTAGCCAGTGCAGGCCATGATAAAAAGGTAATTGATCTGTGCTGGTCAGTCAGTTGTTAATTGTCTATTTGATTCCTATTGGGAGACATTTCCATCACCTGTCTAGTTGTGATCTTGGTGTCATTTAGTCTGATATACTGACTGCTGTATTGCATGTGGTACAACAGGCTGTTTTGTGGAATATGGATACGCTGAAGCTGAAGCATTCACTTGAAGAGCACTGTTCAGTGATTACAGATGTGAGGTTTAGTCCAAACTCAACACGGTTGGCAACATCATCCATTGACAAGACCGTGAGGGTATGGGATGCTGACAATGTAAGTACACAACAAATGCTTATGCTTAGTTAGCAGCTGTGATTTGGCTTTTCAGGAGAAAATCATTACAGATTCTATTTTTCCAATTTGGCCTCCTGAGTTGAATTCTAAAGGATTTTGGCTAATACATGCAGCCAAGTTATTCTCTGCGGACCTTCACAGGCCATCAAACTTCGGTCATGTCTCTGGATTTCCACCCAAGCAATGAAGACATCCTGTGCTCCTGTGATGATAACAGTGAGATTCGGTACTGGAGTGTTAATCAGGGTGTTTGCACTCGAGTGTCTAAGGTGTGAGCATACTTCCAGAAGTTCAAGTATGAAAATTTAGATTGTTGATTGAGTATGTGGGTTTGAAGTATGATTTTCTGTTGTAAGCAATTGTGTGTGCACTTATAAGCTTCTTGATCACAGGGTGGCATGACACAAATTAGATTTCAACCTCGGCAAGGAAGGTTACTTGCTGCTGCTGCAGAGAATGTGGTGTCCATTCTTGATGTGGAGTCAGAAACTTGTTTGCATTCCTTACAGGTATGTAATGAAGAATCAAACCAGAATAAGGTTTATTGCATATACATCAGAATTGAGCAAGCTACCCAATATCTTCAGTTGTTGGCTGAGTTTAACGAGATTGATATTGAGTTAGCTCCTTGAAAGTTCAATTCAGGCTTTAGATATGAGGGGCTTGACTATTTTTTCTGGTTTTGTGCAGAGACACACTAAGCCTGTACACTCAGTGTGCTGGGATGCCTCTGGGGACTTTGTGGCATCTGTTAGTGAGGACTCTGTCCGAGTATGGAATTTGGGCATGGGTAGTGATGGAGAATGTGTACATGAGCTCAATTGCAATGGCAACAAGTTCCATTCATGTGTGTTTCATCCTAATTATCCTTCGTTACTCATCATTGGCTGTTACCAGGTATGTTTCTGCTGTTGGGACTAATGAGTGTATATTCATGGCATAATTTCTTTCCCACCTTAACTGCTTTCTTGTTCCTGTTAGGGATGTCAGCAATTGTGTGGAAATATGCACACAAGGGGATGAAACACTATTTCCCAACCTTTGGCTTTATAGATCATGTTGTAAATGGCCTTGTGACAAAGTCTCCCCTGCTTGAGGGCAACTACTCTGTTCAACAGGGGAGATTGGCTGTGTTCAGTTGCACATTTTGGAACATCTGGTGTTGTGAGAAGGTTGCTAAAACACAAGGGGGTTTGGTGTGCAGTCTCTGGAACTATGGAATATGATTGAGAACAAAAGCATGACAGTGCCTGCACATGAAGGCTTGATTGCTGCCCTTGCACAGTCATCTGCAACTGGCATGGTAGCCTCTGCCAGCTATGACAAATGTGTCAAGCTTTGGAAATAGATTTGCACAGAGATTTACGGGTCATGTTTTGCAGAGATCGGTCCAATTCATTTTGTTTCTGCATGTGCGGAATCATGGCACATGATCCAAATTTGCAGGGCATTTGATACGGAGGAACAGGACAGAAACCAGTATGGCACCCTCATCCACCTAACAGCTGGCCCACTATGATGGTTTGCAACCAGCTCAATGCTCATTTTGGTAAGGGAAGACAAGTGAGATTCTTTTTGCATTGGGGTGTTTCTGGCTTCATGTTGAAGTTCCTCAGACACGTCACAAACATTGGTATAAAGATTTGGCACTTGAAGGGGTGTTGTTATTCAAGATCCTGGATTGAGAGCAATACTTGAAACCCAATGTGTGGTGGCACACCTTTACTATGTGTAAATTACTTGTGCATTATGATGTAATAATTTGTTTCTTTGAAAAGGTTAGTGCTCCTTTTTCGCCAAGCATAATGAAAATCTTCTTGCCTTGCACCAAAGTACATTACCCCTGGTTGTAGACACAAATGAGTTGAATACACCATGTGTTGTTGTGATTGTCTTATTTAGTAATTGTCCAAAGATGTAGTGCAAGACAAATGATTTTCTTTATTGGAAAAACTGTCATCAGGGATTAAAGCAACCTTGTTCACAAATCACTCAGAACAGCCCACCATAAGTCTATACATTTGGCCCATTATGAACCCCTCTTGGAGCATCTGTGCCCTTCTTGGCGTTTTCCCATATAATGCCAATAAATAGGCATTGTTGTGGCATGTTGGCATACCCACTGTTGCATAGGAATGGTACAAAAGAGCTTTACCATAGCAGAAAATCCCCTCTCTAACCTCTAGATTGTAACAGGATACAATGGCTCTATGGAGTGACCAAAGGCCTGCAAGTCTGTCTGTTGAAGCCTGGCAGCACAGCAAGCAAGTGTCATGATCTCACTTGTGGAAGCAAAAATGAGAGAGGAGCATCATGAGAATTCAAGCCTAGGCTATGGAACACATGGTTGCAGCCATGCTCAAGAAGACCACAATGCTTGAGGACTGGAATTGTATTGTGTTCGTTGTGATGCCCAAAGACAAGTTGCAAAGTAGCTAAGAAGCTCATGAATATATCAAGCTTTGAAGAGCTTCAAAAACTTTGGACCTGACTTCAACAATGCACCCAACCTAAAGTTCCTTTGCAACGAGTCAAGACAACCACAACAAACAAACACAACTGAGACATTGTAGTGTAGTTCAAAGTTCAGACCCTTGAAACATACATAGCCAATTGACACAAAATTTGACAATAAAAAATGAAAGGAATGTAATTATGTTCTATTGTATTTGGCTATTGCCTTTGCAAGCCCATGGATGCTCAAGAAGATAATTCTGCAAACTGAAGTGTGTATTGCAATTCTCTATTTCTCCTACTTTGTTTTGTTTAAACATTAGTCCAAATTCCATCTCAATTACATGTTCTTCAAAACATGGTTCCAAATCCAAATTACATTCATCTTCTATGATCATTTTGTGTATGATCACACAAGTTACGTGAACAATATTAAATACAATGTGTCTATACCATTGTTGATTGGGATTTTGCACTATCATGCATTGACATTGTAAAACACCAAAGCCACATTTGATATCATTTCTAGTAGCCTCCTAAGCTTGAGCAAAATGCTTTTGTTTTTCTCCTTACTTGTGGATCATCTACACACAGCAAGATTGTTTCAGCTATATGTCATCCACAAGCAAATAATAATTAAAATATACATTGCCATTCGCTTCAAACTTGCAATAGGCCCATGCAACAAATAAAAATCCATGGATTATTATCCCAAACATTAAGGTCATTATTCCCACTAGGAAAATGAAAATGACAACGCCATATCTAGAAATTTCGGGGTGCATTTTTTTTATTAAGAGCCACAAGTGCCAGTTTCACAATGTCTTTATAAGGAATGGATGAGGCAATCGAGTTGATGTGGCACAATATGATTGGTCAATCTAAGAGCACATTATTAGAACCATGATTTACAAGTCGTCAAAAAAATGATTGTAATTTTTATGATTCAAAAAAGTGTTGCATTGTATTATTATGTGAAATTTTTATTTAAAGACATTCCCATAAATATGTCATAAATAGAAATTTCAAGACATTTTAAAATCCCATTCAGTAGTAAAAGGATTGATTAGAAACACATTGTTGTGTTTTTGCATCCCTTATTCTTGTTATTATCGTCTCTTGCTTTGAATTTTAACAACATAATACATAATGAACATCTCCATATAAGAAAATTATAATGCATTCATTTTGAAAGCATAAAACTTTCAAACCTAAGCAATGGTTACACCAAAGTTGATTCCTAAAAGAGAGATTCCTAAAAAAAAAAAAAAATGCACCCTTCGATCAACAACTTCTAAAATGATTGAAGCATGCACTTATCTTGTCTACAAATTGCCCTTGCCAAACAATTGGACAATTTTTCTAACTATAGTGTATACAATCCAAAAACATGAACATTCCTAAAAACAACTATCAAAATTGATACACATTTTTTTTTCCAAATCGACTTTAGCGAGCAATCAAAGGTATTGTTCTTTGAAAACTTTAATCGTCACCCTTACAAATCACTTCAAGATCAACATTGCAATGTTTTCTCCTAAATAATAAAATTTATTCATAATATTAGCTATCGTTCCATATATGCAAGTTGCATACAAGCAATTCTAACTTTTTGAATTGTGGAAAGGCCCATCACCTAGTGCATGCATCATTTCTACACAAAATGACAATCATTATCTAACATAAGACAAAATAGGAAAACAAAAAAATGGATCACAAAAATGAAGGTGTAGGAATGACTAGTGAAATGAAAGAAATGACATAGCATTTTATGGTGTTATGTATGCATGGGGCCATGAAGAGGGTTTTATGGTAACCTCATACCCTACACTTTCACATTATTGGTCGTTGTGTGTGCAATAATAAGGTGAATGCCATGTTAAAAGTGGAAATGTTTTTAGGATGGTCACATGGGACATGCAATTCAAATCAACATTTGAAGAAAGATGTTAGAACCCGAACTTGGGTGTGTGATCAAATCACAAAATGGCAACAAAGTGTCCTTCCCAAAATGAAAGGAAATTGAAAGATTTGAACATAGCAACACATCAAGATATGGAGTGAATGAAAGTGGGTGCATACACATTCCCAAATGAATTGGAAATTTGTTGAAGTCAAAGGGAGGCGTTCCCAAGATTTCCAAGTTTGACTTTCACTTTAGTAGTTTGGAATTTCAAGGTGTATCAATTCTTTGGAACAAGATTTGATCAAATTGGGCCTTCTTTAAACCATTGGTTCTTTTTTTGAAAAATAAATATCTAAAATGGGGTTGTGATGACAAATCCAATTGAAACACACTTTATGGCCATTTGAAAGGTTGAAAATCAAACTATGAAAATGACTCTTAACCATTTAATGATTCCTCATAACGGTCAAATCAACTCCCATTTAGGAGCTTGATATGTCCTTGGATAAAATAAAAATTAAATGGTCTCCAATTAGACCCACAACAAGAAAGTTATTAGCCTTCAAATTGATTGGAATCAACCTAGTAATTTTAGGACTCTTAAAAAGTCCTAAAAAATATGATTTTGATGTAGCCCTTGGGGGCAATTTTAGAATATATTGTGAACATGAAAATATTGACTCCTTTCAAGTTTTGACCATGGTGAACCTTGTGAGTCCCATGGTTTGTTTATGCATCAAGTTAACTCCAAATGCATTAACCACCATTTTATTTTGGTTTGTGCATTTTGATGTGTGCATGAGTTCAACTTAATTGCATCCCAAAAGTTCTTGCACACACCTTGTGTCCCAATGCAAGGAGTTATGGAGTGTGCCCAAAATTTACAAGTCTTTCACAACACACTACTTTGGAAAGTTTGCCCTAATACCATGTGGCAAGCCATTGGGTGCATGGCAAAAAAACAATATTGTAAAACACATTTATTGTAACAATGCACTTTAAGGAAATAGTGTGCATCCATATTAATTGAAATCTTCCACACAAAGGATATGGGGGCAATGCAATTATCCTATACTTTTTCCTTTTTTTCTTTGCAACAAATGTTTTCAATTCAAGGTTAAAGGACCACCTTCATTATTTTATAATTTTTGAATAATTGAAATTATTCATGATAGGAAATTTTTATGCAAATATATGGTACACAACCTAACAACATGGCAAAAACTTTCAGCCAAAATATGGTAAACCTTTTTCACATCTCTTCTTCAAACCTTTTTCAACCTTTTGATGTTTATCGTAACATCCCCTTTGGTCACCTTTATGCAAACAACGGAAAGCATATGATTTAATCAATTTGTTCATATAAGGCATATTTTAAATAATAATTTTGGAATTTCACGCAATAGGGGACTCAGTGGGTTTTAAGTTTTGGATTGAGTTTTACATAATTGGTTATTTGCAATAATTAGTGATTATAAATTCGTCACAACTAGTTTTACCTCATTAAATCATTCGAATGAATGGGATTTGTAACTATAACTCAAGAAAAGTAAGAACGTGGAAAAGGGGAGGGGGGTCTTCAGGTGAGCTTTGGAAGATTGAGTTTTTAACTAGTAGGTTCTTCATTGAAATTAGTTGGGACAAGGTTTTGAAGTGGGGTTTGTAAATAGTGATTAGGTTAAATGAATGGGCTATTTGTTGAATTAGTTGTGACAAGGAGGCCAACAAGGTAGTTGGCCTAGTTTATGTGTATGGTTTAGAACTAACACTCCATGTAAATGTAAATAGTCCAATTACAAAGTGTATAAACGTACAAGATGTGGCATATTGTAAATGTGTAAAATTGTGTAAATCATTTTAAGCCATGTAAAAAAATGTAAATGTAAGTGTAAATTTTTTACATTTACATTTTTTTACACACCTTGTAAAAACAATGTGAAAAGAAAAAAAGTGAAACAAATAAGATGCCACAACTTGTAAAATTTTATTTCATTCACATGAAAAGAGTTACAAATTACAAACATACAATTTTAGTGTGCAATGTGATCATTGAATTGGCACATTGACAAAGTGGCAATAGGGACATAGGAGTTACAATCAAAATTTAAAGGCACCATGTGTATCATGAATAAGACATTAAACCAAAATCATGGATAGATGTCCCAATTTTGGATATAATCCTTTACATGATCCCCAACCTCATCAAAACATCACATCTAGTATCTCCTCCTTAGCTTGACCAAACCCATCCACATATTTAGATCCTCATTTATCCTCAAATCCAACAATGGGACCATCAAGCCAATTCTTGATAAAAAAAAACTAGGAGATCAAATTCTTCACACCAAATCAACATCGACAAAGACCTATGGCGATATCTACAATAGAAAAAAATTTGTTCCATTTCAATTTGATTACCAAATATGCTTAAATTTATTTTAGTTAAATAAGCAATTGTCAATAACTACTTTTTTTTTGCCACAAATGTTTTTTTAATGTTTCTTCCAATGGCACATCAAGCATGTGGGAACATGACAATTCCCACTAAACCTACATTTACACACAATCCCCAAAAATTAATTTGAAATGTGCAAATTATCAAAATAATAATAATAATCCACAACATTTTAAAGTAGATGAAACAACATTTATTTGTTCAAAACAAGTTTCATCCTTGGACATCCCTACTCTAAAAACAACATTAGTATTGTGCACAACTTCTTGCACACCATCCCTACAATTTTTAATACAAAGTTTTGAAAATTGGAAGGAGGAATTAACTATCACATGTGCCAACAATTTCAATTGTTAAAGCATGGCCAACATAATCTCCCACAAGACTTGAGTCTTTAAATTAAGAATCTAACATGACAACAAACATATTGTGATATTTAAAAATCTTGAAACAATCCATGAAATTAAAGAAGGGCCTCAAAACAATTTAGTTACTTGCTTTCACATGTTGGCATCATAATGTTTGACCTTGGTGCACATATCCATGTCTTCAAAAACATCAACCTTTACCTACAATTCTAATTTGTCCTTGGAAAGTTGCAAATACAACTTGATTATTAAAGTAAGAATATAAATAGTATTCAATACCCACAATGTTGGTTAACCACACATGTAGTTACAATAGGAAATAATGCATCACAAAATTGCCTCAAATATGGTCCTATGTCTATGTTAAAAAAATCTTGTTAGCTAAAACTTTCGTTTGATGACTATAATAATTGATAATTGCAACTTGATAAGTTAGGCATTATTGAAACACTATGATGCAAAGCTTGATTTCATTGAAGTTGCCAATTTGCGTTCAAACAAACCATAATCTAAACATGTTCAATTCCATTCTTTTGTTCCCTTGCTTACAATGCACAATGAAAATGAAGGATCAATTTTATTGAACATTTTATAACTTATCAATGTTCACATTGCAAATATCAAAATTGTTAACATACTTAATTATTTTCCCATGTGATGCAAGCTTGAAAAGATGCTTGAGTTTCACATTAATTGGGTTTAGATCCTTGGAAATCATGTTATCATTGGTTGCATACTAATTGCCTTGTTCATAACATGTCCAAAGCATCCACCATCAAATGGAGTTTACAAACTTAATGCTTCACATGAAATTATAAACTTTAGGGTCATGGTCATGCTTTGGTACCTTCATCTTTCACATAACACAAGATTTTTGAAACAAGACAAAACTTTTCAAGCAAGGCTTTCAATTGCCTTGCCAACCCATGTTTAATAACAGCATTAACATAAAAAAAGGTTACTGTAACATGATGATGCTTCCAATATGTAAATAACAAGTTTATGACAAGAACAAAGGTATTGTGTTGCCCCCTATTCATCCACAAATCAAATGTAGCCATGGCATCAAGCTAAGGTCACACGTGCAAATTTAAACAATGAAGAACCTTGGTTGGAAGGATTTTTTTAAACAATGTCATTTTACCCATTTGGGATTAAACTTCAAAGCCAACCTATGCATCCATACATTTTCACATTGTTTAAAAGGAAAAATTCTTTAGCTGTGAATAATAGCAAGTCCTCCAAAAATGATTTTTGAGTTTCATTTTGCTTCTTGTAATGAATTTTGTTTCCCAAAACGACAAAAATTACATTACATTTTACTTTAAGGCGTTTCTTGGTTGGTTATATGAGTTAACTACCTTCATCATTCCTTCTTGAAATGCCATCAACAATAGAAATAAATTCCATAAGGTATGTAAATAGAAGCTCAAGATGTTCAATTTCAACGTGTCATTTCATGAATCTTATTCCAAATAAATTTTTGTATGTAATGACCCCCTTTTCCTTTGTTTTCTTCTCAATCAATTCAAGGATAACATATGGAAAACAAATATTACATTTCAATTGTTGGATTTCATCACAATTAAAAAAATCTCCATTCTTCACAACAAAGAATGCCCATAGAACAAACTTATGACTTGAAGTAGCCCAAAATTTGACTTATGTAAAATCACTAATTTGTTTGATCCCTCACTACTAGAATTCCAAGTTTTTCAAACTATGCACATTGACTAAAAGGTTGTTTTTGACTTAATAACATGTATGTTATCACTGAAAACCAAAATACTAAATGACATGGGTATATTTTGATTAATCAATTTGATTATGATGGTTAATTTGACCATATGTCAAATAGCCACCTAGTCGAATTCAGCCCCCAAAAAATCACTTCAGTCAAAAGGATTATGCTTTAATCAATAGGGCCAATTACAAAATGGTTAAATAAACAAGCTTAATCAAAATAACTATTGGCTTAGTAAAAATAACCAACCTGCCTATCTATCAACTTATACTTTTTCACCTACCCAACTACCAACATGGTTACTTACCTACATTTCAAATCACCTTCATATAACCCATTTAGCCATAAGGTTTACTTGTTAGGTTTGACCAATTTTAGTCAATCATTTAAACCAAATTTAACCATTAAATTTGACCATTAGATTTAATTAGTTAGATTTAACCATTAAATATATATTTAAAGTTTAACCATTAAATTCAACTTAGGTTTAGTCATTAAGTTCAACTTAAATTTAATCATTATGTTTAGCCATTATACTTAATAATTAAATAATTTTAGTTACTTAGTTTATATTAATTAACATATCATTTAATCATTATATATGTTTAACCATTAAGTTTAGCATTAACTATAATCATTGAATTTAGTCATTAAATCAGTTTACCCATTAAATTTAGCCATTGAATTTAATCATTAACTAGATTTAGCCATTAAGTTTTTTCATTAAAATTAATCACTTAAATATATTTTACCACTAAGTTTAACTATTAGAATTAATCATGAAAAAGGTTTAGCCATTAAATGTAGCCATTGAATTGAATCATTAAGTAAGTTTAGCCATTAAATGTGGCCATTGAAAGTTGTCATTAAATAGGTTTAACCATCAAATTTAGTCATTGTATTTAGTTGTTAAATATGCTTAGCCATTAAGTTTAGCCATTGGATTTAGTCATTAAATATGTTTAACCATTGAATTTAATCATTAAATAGGTTTAGCCATTAAATTTAGCCATTGGATTTAATTGTTAAATAGGTTTAGCCATTAACTGTAGCCATTGGATTTAGTCATTATAATATGTTTAGCCATTAAGTTTAGCCATTAAATTTAGTCACTCAATAGGTTTAACCATTGGATTAAATTGTTAAATAGGTGTAGCCATTAGGTTAGCCATTGAATTTAGTTGTTAAATAGGTGTAGCCATTAGGTTAACCATTGAATTTAGTTATTAAATAAGTTTAACCATTGAATTTAATCATTAAATAAATTTAGCCATTGAATTTAAGCATTGGATTTAACCAACTATTTTTTTGCAATTTTGTAACATGTGAAATAAAAAAACTTGACAAAATTTGACATTTTTTGATGGTGTAATCCATTGGTAAAGATTTGGTTTGTTATGGTGAAGGTGAAAATTCAATTCCTAACATTTGCAACCTATGTTTATGTCTAGAGGTTAGGGTGATTAGGTAGATTAATAGGTTAGTTTAGGCTAAATTAGGGTAGATTAGCCTAGGGTAGGTTAGGTCATCATATACCTACTTACATTTTTGATTTATTTATTAACCCATTGACTTATGGTTTGATGAATTAAATGATAACATGTGGGGTGTTGAAATGACCTTACAACATGTCACATTTTACCACTAGTCAAAAAATTTAATCAAAAGCACTGCCTTGGGGTTGGTGAAAAGCACCATCGTAAGGTTGGTCAAAAAAATCATTATAGTCATACTGGACTTTTTAAAATCAACTTGTCCTAGAAAACCAAAGTGGGTTTTTGATCCTTTATCATTTTGGGGTACTTTTTGGTTTGAAAATCCAATTTGAAAAACTTGGAATTCTAATAGTGCTTAAAAATATAATCAAGATTATTCATGTTATTCATGCTAATTCTAACGGATGAAAATCCCCAATTTTCCCTAATTGTAGGCTTGATATATGAAGGTTGACACAAGTGCACATCATCAACAACTAGGGCATGCAAGGAGTCTTTTTCATTTGGCAATGAACTTGAAATCTCCTTGATTACCACAACCTACACATTGCAAATAGGATGAGATTACAATTATGTAATTGATTTAATATTTTAAAAATGCCAACTGAATATTGGAAAAAAATTCAACCAAAACAACTTGCTGTTGTTAGAGCTTTCTAATAGTCTTTCATTTTTCTGGTCACTTGTTAGAGATATTATTTGTTGGAAACATTGTTTTTCAAAAATTGTTACTTGTTGGAGTTGTTCTTGCTTATTGGAAGAGGTTTTGCTTTTCAATTATTTGTTGGAAATGATGTTCTCTAATAGTTGTTACTTATTGAAGGAGTTGTTTTCTAGTTGTTATTGTTGATGTTTGGGTGTTGTTGTTGTTACTACTATTATTATTGATGCTATTATTAAAGCTATAATTGTTAGGCTATAAAAAGGCACCTAAGCTTGCATGAAACATTATAACTTTTTACATATTACTCTTGCAAAACAAGTTCAATTCAAAATAAATGTCTTATTGCATAGCTAGTTTTAAATATGGTTTTTTTATCTAAGTTCTTCTTCATTTTTAACATAATCTCTTGTTCTTACCTTTCTTGTGGAGGAGAACTTCAATCCACATTGTGTATCATAACCTCAATTCACCTATTATTAAAAACATGCAACAAAATACCTCATGAACTTCAATAATAAGCAACACTTCAACCCACTTACTAGAGCAATAAAAAACTTCAATGAAGGTGCCCATTTTTAATCACTACTACCTATATATAGTTGTTACAAGCTAGCTAGGGTTCAAGGTCCAAATGCAAGTGCAACTATGGGAATGTGAGAAAATGAAAAAAAAACATTGAGAGCTCAAAGATTGATGCATGAAGGGTGAGGGGTGGGTGTAATTGTGTAGGCAAAGAAGGTGTTGTAAGCCACAATCGAAGATGAATCCAGTGAAACCAAAGGGGGGGGGGGGAGAGGGGGAGGGGGGGGGCAAGGTTGTAATTATGAAGGCGAACAAATTTCACTTGGTCCCAAAAATTTCTTGTGTAAGTATTTTTAAAATCAATTGCATCAC
>Ga0116231_10004048_pt1 | contig 29952 bp, 24 predicted proteins | sample S1TSphgellanicum_2_FD_89695 | JGI IMG/M metagenome (GOLD analysis project Ga0116231, IMG submission 89695) | Host-associated microbial communities from peat moss isolated from Minnesota, USA - S1T2_Fd - Sphagnum magellanicum MG | ecosystem: Host-associated > Plants > Peat moss > Unclassified...
ATTTTATTTTTGCCATTTTTGGTTTGTGGTGTAGGTGGCAAAATTTTGTACTGACTGCATACACATGTGGTGAAGACTCAAGAGTGCACTCAAAAATTTGCTGGCTGCTGCCACTATCATCAAAGTGCCCTTAGGAAATAGAGTGAAAGAGCAAATGGTCCAAATTGGTGGAAAGCCAAGTTGCTCTATCTATGTGAGTTGGTTACTGATCTCCTTATCAATTGCAATCTGGCTATGGATACTAGATACCTTCTCCAAATCTGGCAACAAACTCACTATGTTGAAGTCCTCACTAGCACCATGGTATGATTTTAAAAATTGCCCACCTCCAACCACTATTCGTATCATCAAAACAAGAGGCAGAATCCCAACTTCAGTCTTCAAGTTCATGGATACTAGAGGGGACTATTTCTAGTGGTATGGAGAGTCCTCTAGTGTGGAGACCATCTATCCATACCTAGCAACAAGAAGTTGCAAATGTAGGTTCAAGTGGTTGTGCAGTTTTTTTTTCAAAAAAGAAATTGAACCAAACCAATGCTCATCGTCGATAGAACCCATAACATGAATCACAACAATCTTTGTCACCTTTCAACATTTGGGAAAAGAATGTGACAAAATTTGTGATGCATGGATCACTTGCCACAACTATGTGAAGGGATTAACAAATATCAAATTAGTTTGATAAGTTGCAAGGGCCACAACTTGAGCCATGGCTTGAACAACATTGGATTTCATTGTCAACTTGAAAAGACCATTTTGAACATTCAAATCCCACGCTAAAATAATGGACGAATTCATGGGAGTAGATTTCTTGTACTTAAATTATTCACATGACTATGGGTTGCAATAAAACCCCTTCAAAATCTCCATTTGTCGAGAAAATGTGAATTCTACATCTATTTGTAACCAATATTTGGGATAAAATATTTTGATGACATCTAAACTTGATTGCTTAAGAAACCAAACATCCAACTCACTAATTAATCCTTTAGTTGCCAAAGGCCTTTTAACAAACAGGGTTACATAAAATAAAAATATAAATATAAAATCAAATCAAATCAAATAAAAATCAAATTTGTTAAACTAATACACATACATCAAACCCTGAATGGCATTTATAAATGTTGATTTGTATTTGTATAAGGTATATTTTGAGATGTAGGGCCCTATTTCCATTTTCAAAGGTTGAACTTGGTCAAAAGAGATTTGTTCATGGCATTTCAAACCTTAAATGACATTTATAGATGTTGAATTTCATTTGTGGATGGTTCCTTTTGATTTGCAAATCCTAGGTTCCATTATTGGAAACTAATTTCTAATTAAACAAAGGTGTGAATTTAATTGCAAACCTAAATGACATTTTACACACCTTGTGTTTTATTTGTAAAAGTTAACATTTCATTGAAAACCCTTAATTTTTATATCTAAAGGCTTGAATTTGATTTGTGGAGGCTAAGTTACATTTGTAAATTTGTCCAAATGTTGATTTTTACATGTAGTTGTTGCATTCCCTTTATGTCCCCATTACGTTGGAGAGGATGATCGTGGATTTGCAATCCCTAATATAATATGTATGTGATTTGCAAATGCTATAGTTAACTTGCAAAAGAAAATTTTGATGATTAAATGTTCAAAACAATTTGTAGATTTTGGATGTTGTGATTTTGTGTGATGTATTGTGTTAATGGTAGACAAACTTGGGCCTTTTCTTTGGGTGTTTCCATGGTAATGATGTACACAAGAAAGAATCACAATTTAACAATTTTCATTGTAACACATTTTAATGTGCCTTTTTAGATATTTGGAAAAGATTTTGTGATAGAATTATGCAATTAAAGGTGGATAACATCCTAAACTCTCATTATGTTGTAAAATTGATACACATTTGAACAATGCAATTGTTGATTGGAGTGCATTTCTAACTTGCAAGAATTTGTCCCAAAGACTATAACATAACAAAAGGATTAAGAAATATTAGTTGCAATGGCAAATTGTTCATGAAATTTTTCACATACAAAAAGATAACCATAATGAAAAATCTTCTCAATGAGAATTTTGAATTTTTCTAAAGACACAATATTCATGTCAAATGATAAATAAATGTTTGATAATAGATTATGTTATGATAATGTTGATGATTATGATTTTCTTAAGTTTTAAATTGTTCTCCCATTAAAAATGTAGTTGGGTTAAACATTTTTTTTTATCATTCTGCAAAGATAAATTTAAAATTTAAAATTAATTAAATATGATAAATTGTTGTTAAACAAGGTGTTCGAAATTTTTTAATCAAATTATTATTGTACAATTACATAAAGCCAAACATATGAATTAATTTCATATTCATAGTTTATATAACTTGTTTTATTGTTAAAGCTCAAATCAATTATATGTGATCTTTAGAAGAATTCAAAATTAGTGAAATTTTATGTGCGTGTACGTTTGATATTATATGTATTTCAAATTTCGACACAAAGTGTGTACACCCTACCATGTAAATACGCCTTTCACATACATTATGGGTTGTTTTTTTAAAACCATCATTGAGAATGACATTTGTGATGAGAACTTGACCAAGGCACTTTGAGACCTTCAATCATGTTGTGGTATGAGAGGTGCATCTATCACCTTGTTAAATGCATGTGTGAGGTTATTTGGGTGAATAAAATTGAGGTTGAAATGACTATAATTTGACACCAATGTTGTGGGTGTGAGTGTAAGTACTCAGTTTACATGTCATGTAAAAGTGTGTGAATCATTTACATTTACATGTCAAAGTTTTTAGACTTACATTTCATGTTGTGTACATTTTGGGATTTACATTTACACTTGCATGGCATGTGTGTACATATTTCTAGTATACGTTTACACAACACCATGTAAAAAAATTCATCATGTAAATGTAAATCATCAATACATTTATGAAAATATTGCATTTGAAACTTTTCATTAGTGAATGTGAATTTTTAAACCAACAAGCGTAGACCACAATGAAAGCAAGATGACGAATGGCAGCTATATAAAACATATTATTAATGTAGCTTGCAACAATGCTAGGAGTTGTAGATGACCATAACTTCAACTTGCAAAAATTGTAAATGAAGAGGAACATGAGGAAGCTCACTTTGAATCTTAAACCTTGTTATTTTTAAAATATTGTAAGATATGATTCCTCCATATCTAACCCTCTTTTCTCTCCTAATTATTTCCGTCTTTTGTCTTATGCCCTTTTTTCTTTTTTACCCCTTCTTTCTTTGTTGAACCAACTCCACTTCCATAACTATTGGTTTAAAAGAAGAAATAAAAGAAAATGCAATATTGCATGTGTTATGTTTATTTATTTATTTTATATGGTGTGCAAAAATATAAAATTATATATATCTATCCTATTTTACAAAGGGACTAAAATAGCCAAAATTACACACTTCCACTTGAAATATATATATATATACCCAATGTGTATATCAAAAACCATATACATGCACAACATGGGTTGACATGCTCGAATCAAAAGATGGTTAACCTAAGAAGAAAATAATAGTTGAGACACATGAAACCCATTTCCAAGAGGAGGCAATAACTTTGTTGGTGGTCGGGCCAATGGGAAGGTGTTTGTTAAGTCATTCTTGCTCCATCAAGCTTCAACGCTGCAACATTTCATTTTGGACTAGGTCGGCCATCCCAATACCCATTGGAAGTCACCCATCTCAATGTTATTCTAGTGGAAGTGGGCTTAAATTTAGAGTTCCTATGGAACACAATTGTAAAAACTCTAAATTAACTTTGCTTTGTTGGTTTAATAACATGCAAATTAGCTTATTGAGGGCTTTCAGGCAATATCAAAATCAGACTGGCAGGACCCACATTTTGGGAGGATTGGTACCATAGTTTTGTACATGTACCAACTTGGCACTACAAACATCAATCACACAACAAAAGTTATCATTCAAGAAATGAACTTCAAAATGTGTAGAAAGTAAATAAGGATCCCAAGCAAGGATTAAAAAAATTGGCCTAAAAAGAATCAAATAGAAAACATTTGGCAACTGAAAATAAAGTGGCAATATTTTACCATTGGTATTGCCTTAGTTTAGAAGTGGACATCAATAACTTCACCATGTAGTCGATACCCTAAGCTTCCTTGTTCAACCAACTAACCTTGATCTTTTATTCGTGCCCAAAGGGGGTTTTAAGTTTTAAGTTTGGAGTTCATAAACCTAGCTTATGGAAACTTTTCTCTTTTACACTAAAAATAATGTAACCTATTAGCATTAACATTATTGGTGAGATTATGATTGTGGCCATCACACAGTCCCACAGTTTGTACCCCGTGACAAACAGTTTTGGAAATAAAAGTTTAATGCATGCAATGAGAAGGCTTGACATGCACTCATGATGGGCCCAGTTTTTTCCTTTGGGGGTCGGGTGGGGGGAAGTTATTTTAATATTTTCTGTGTTCCCAATGTGTTCCCAACGTGTTCTAATCACGTTCCCATGAGCTCCCCAAAGTTCCTTGAGTTGTTGCCCCAAGGCATTCCCAATAGCACCTCAAATTTATCCCATATGATTTGCCCAAAGTTCCACTCTCATGTATATAAACTGAAATGGTAGACCAAAAGGCAGCACATTAGTTTCTATTTTGCAACTGGGGTCCAAAGAGCTGCTTCTATTGAGAAGTGCCCAATGCTCCCAAAAGAATTTGATGATGATGGGACAATCAATATGTGGCTCCTTCAAAACAAAAAAAATAAAAATTGTGAGTTACCCATGAACTAGTCAATATGAATTACACACTATGTATCAACTACATGTATCAAGAGACAGGTTTGATACAATTCAAGTCCATGGTCAATAATGTGATCTATCAAGTGCAGACAATTATAGTGGTTTATTAAGCTTCGGATGTAACCAGTTGTTTACTAGTTTTTGGGAATGTTAGCTCACCTTGCTACAGCCAGCAGCACTAATTCCAACAATGGAGTCCTGTACAGGATTGGATTGTACACTTTGGAGGACTTAGTCTTTGTTGAACAAGCACAGCTTCCGTTACCAGCTCTTCCATCAAACAAGAGACAAAAACAGATTGAAAAATGAAAACAATTTCTCGCAATCAGTGTCAGATGCTAATAGAGGACTTGGGTGGTGCAGTGTTGTTTTTCTTCTTTTTTCCCTGATTTTACAATGTCGTGCAAGTGGCAAAAGTCCATAAGTATATTGAGCCAAATTTGGCGATATTCAAAACATGAAAGCGTAAAATCTTAATCACCCTTGCATACCTATTATAGTTGATAGTGACAATTTTTTTTTGTGATTTTTTTTTAAAAAAATTTTAGTTTTTTGCCCTGAAAGAGGGGAATTTGTGACAGAATATTCTTTCGGGGAATTTTTCTGGCAAAATGACTAAAATTCACCAGACCAAAATCACTTGGGCAGGGTTGTAGTTGGAGTTCATCCACATGAAAAATGGCTTATGTGACCAGCACCCACCAAACTCACCATCCAGTTTTGCCCAAGTTGTAGTAGTTCCACACAAGCCACCCACCGTGGGTTGTTCAGTTTCAGTTTTTAATAACTACTTACTTATTAACAAAACCCACTAGTACCCTTTACCTATGTATTAACTATTAACCACTTACATTGAGCTCTGAGAGTATCTTGACCACTGCCGAGTATATGAACCTGCACTAGAAATCTTGGATGAGTTCCAGGAGTCGAATCCAATGGATCCAGTAGAAGACTACTCTCACCCTGAAAAGATCCACAACTTCCAGAGCCCTGAAGAAGACCTGGAACAATCTAATAGATACAGCCAAATTGTATCCATTTCATTGCTCCCTCTTTCCGATTGACTAGATAGTTTAATTGGTCCAGGTGGGTTGCTATTAGCAGTCTTCTTCCCATTTGCAGTACCAATTTCAGTTTTATGGGTGGGGTTGGGAAAAAGTAAGTAACCAAAACTTACAAGTGAAAGCCATTTTTGCAGGGTCACATACTCAACACTGGTGGAAATGCTCATACTAGTCAACGATTATCTTACCTACATCCTGTACAGGACTAATCTTGTAACGAAACTGTTATGTGAGATCAATTCAGTTGAGGTTCATCCATAACTTTGTCATAACATGCTTGGGATTGATGTTGTGTGGAGGGCTGTTGGTTCATTCTCATGCAAATATACAATCTAAACCCAAAGTTTTATTTTTATTTTTTTTAAAAAATTTGTTGGCACCGATGTATAGACTACCTTTTGACAATTTCTAGTTCCACCCAAAAAAAAATCTATACCTTGAAATGTGCAGCTGCATCTATGATATTCAATGCTGATGCAAGCTAAACAACCAAGAAATGTCTAAAATTAAAAACAGCTGTAATGAAAAAGCATGTAGATACCTGCTTTAAGTTTATCTCTACATGCTTCAAATTCAGTGCAATAGTGGGGATCCACATAGAACCAAAACAGTGAATTCATCCTCTCTCTCAAAAGCTAAATGATGTACACCTAGAAGACTTTGAATTCAAAGACAAAAAACAAACAAACAGAAGAAGCAACAGGCTACAACCAGGCGTTTCTTTCTTCAATTTTGTGAGGTAGGTGGGCTACTGATGATCAACAAGAAGACTTACCCAAATTTGGGTAGGCCACAGGTCAGAAAGTACAGTAGAAAAAAATTATGATTCCAACTATGTTTTGGCCCCACATGCTTGAACAAGTTGTCTAAATACTGACAGAGTCTCAAAGTGCAGATCACAAATTAAGAGGAAAAGTATAACAATAGTGAGGAAAATGGGATATGACTTAATCACTAGGTTTTACTAAATCCATTATAAAATGATTGGGCAAAGTAAGAATATGCTGGGTGCACTGAATCTTGTTTTGTGTCCTTAAGTTATGTAGAAAGACACCACATGAGACGAACACTGGTTAAGAACGATCAAGTTGAAGTTCGGTTTGCAGAACAGGAAAGAACAAAGAATCACCCACTTTCTTTGAGTTCTCTGTGCACTTATTGTGGAGCTAAATATCCAGGCCTATAAAAGTTTGTCATCTGGACCTCTGCCAAGAAAACACTGTATTTAGATTGTGAGTACCTCAGTCCGTTCTGACAGTGTAATCAGTCAAAGATTGTTAGGTAGTTTTGAACTCTTGGCATGCAGCTAGTGGCCAACCATACTTGCACCATCCATGTGCTTCCGTGTGGAGATTAACAATTTGTTGACATTCCACAACACTCTGCAGACAGTTGTGGTACTTCTGCCTCACTAAAAAAGGGACTTATTAAAGCATCTTTCCAGGGGGCCGCTGTAATCACAGATTTTGTTTTAACACAAACTTTCTTTTACATGTTCTAATCCCTGAAGATGTTAAACAAGCAAAGGGTACTGCATGCTTCTTCTTTTCCTTATCTGCCCTTGGCCCAATCCATGTTGTTCTCAAAAAAGATGAATGACGCCCAGACACATTTCAGGACTGCCCATGATAAACTTTGTCCAAAATGTGCATAACAGAAGACAAAGTCTGTAATGGGCAGTCCCATAATTAGTCTGGGCATCTCCAGACAGATCTTGGACAGGAAAATGGGCAGACAGGGAAACTAGAATCAGGCATTGCTTTTTGCACTGGCTGCAATAAGGACGGACCCTTATATGTCTTCATTGTAATCACTCTGCATGTCAAGCATTGATCAAAATGCAAAAAGGCTGTGAAACTCTGAGGCAACTTGTGAATCATGAGAAAATCACACTTGTCAACTCTTTATGGGAACACAATTTCATCCAAAGTTGCTTACAAACCATCTATTTGTTGATTTTGCATGGAAAATATTCTCAATGTTTGCAACATCAATTATTGGTTGATTTTCAAACCAGTTGTACCAGAGCAATGGAAAGTCTCTGTTCATTTAGCAAAGTACATCACCAAATTTTAGTCACTTTTCATTGGCTTGCTGTCATCAGAGTGTGTCATGGGCAACTATGATGACAATTAACTTAATGGAAAAAGGACCTTACAATTTCAAAACTATGCAAGTTTGGCACTAGCAATAGGCATTCATTCAAAAAATGGATCTGACCTCATATGAATATAAATAAGTTGTAACAAATTGAACAAGAGAAGAGAAAGAAACTGGTGGTTGGGATAAAATTATTTCAATTTGCTTTGTGATTGTTCTCACTGCACAGATCTAAACAATCAGAAACAGATCTCAGTCACAGAAACAAGCAAACAATTGTCACAAATCAATTTGTAGCCAGGGTTTAACAGAACAAGGCACATTGGAGATAGTACCCTGTTGGTGGCAGCTCAACTATCACATGATCCCACCATCCAAAGTGAGATTCTGAGATTGATTATATCATTGCACACCAAATGCAAACTTAACATACTCCTCCTTACTTACACAGTTTGTTTTCTACAAATGGGTTGTCATAAGAATAATTTATGAGAAGAACTACTAGTGTTGCACATGTGGCACCACCAATGTTTTGATTGGCACTTCAAGCTTTGGACCATTTGGATATTTGATGTCACACAAACTCTCTTAATGTAGTTGAGAGACACTTTTGGATCAAATTGGGTGAGAGTGAATCATAAGATCGAAACTAAACACCTAATATCTTTTCAAGTCCCTAGATAATGATACTGGTTAGCCCACTTTCTGTTTTTACTACCTACCTACCTACTAACAACCCTGTAGTCATTACCTATGTACAAATCATCTACATCCATCTACTTAGTGGTAATCGCCTATTATCATTCCTTCCTACCTACAGGACCAATCTTCTATAGGATGGGTTACTAACTTGAAATCCTACCATGGTGAAACCCAATGTTAATTTAGTTGGTGCTCATTGACACTAAGTAACCCTTTTTTTTCCTTGACAAATTAGTGCATATATTTTGTGACTTTTGTTGGGGAAGTGCAACAAGTTAAACGGTTTGGAGCTTTACTTTGCAATTAATGGGATTGGATGACAATGAATGCTATCAAATCACAACCATAACATCCATCCATGTCGCCATGAAGATGTGGGTTACTCAAAACAATGGGATCATCTCATCATCCCATTATTCCCCAAACCCATTGCCTCAAGTTGCTCATCAAGTGCCTCTCTAAAGTTGTTTTGCAACCAACTCCAAGCTTCCGAGTGAGGTTTAACCTATGAGCGCTAACATTTCACTAGCATCATTTGAAGAATACAATTGACATCACAAAATCCAAACACAATTAGGTCCTAGTTGCCAATATATTTTAAAGGTGAAATTTATGATGCTTCTTGCAACTCTTGAAAGTTGGAACAACCATTACAATCCACAAGTTCAAGCCACAAGCTTTAAATTCTTTTGTTTTGTTTAGACAATGTACTTGTCATTTGCAATGTGCAATATGGATTTTGAAGAAAATTAATGCAAATGGTCATTTCAACTTTGAAGTTATGGAGAAGGTAGATTGATTTGCAAAGGTAGCATTGGCATGATAGAGGTGATTGTGAATTTGATTGGCAATCATTGATGAAGAAACAAGATTTGAAATGGTGTTTGCACAACAAAAGGTATGGCATTTGTGATTGGTTAGTTTTTTTTCATTAGATTTTTAAGAACATGGAATTCCATTGTGCATAGAACTTCCAATTTATGCCTTCTTGTGAATTGTATATTGTTTCTATCAAGTTTGACATAAGAGATAGTTAAACCTTTCTCAATTCCATAGATTCTCCTTTTGAGATTAAAGTTGCATAAGACAAATTACCAATCCCTAATTCCATGTTCAATGCTTTTGAAAAAAATCCCAATACATGTTGCCAAGTTTGATTTGCTTCTAGTTTTTCATAAATTTATAGACCTAGAGGAAACTATGGAGTTGTTACATTCACATTTTTAAAAATCTTCTAACTAGGCTTGGAATGTTGAATTGTCCAAATCAAAGGCTGATTGGCCTTCAAAAAAGTAAAAACTGGACGGGAAAAAATTATAATTATCTTATGATAAAATTGAATGGGCAACATGGTCGTTGTGGGTTGAAGGTTTTGTTTCAAATGGTTTGTATATTTGTTCAATTTTCTTAAAGTTGGATATTTCATGTGGGCAACCTTGTGTGTTGAAGTTCAAACACTTAACTAACTAATTGCATAAATATTTTTTTTCAGACTTCAAAGACAAATTCAAAACCTTGAAACTAACAAGGAAGAAAAAATTAGGCTAGTTAACCCAAAACACCAAATCAACATTGACACACAAACCTTTCCTCTAATCTAAATAGACTCCCCACAAGAAAGGTAGATACCCGTGTTGTGCATGTAAATTGTTTGGGACTGACATTCTGTGTAAGTGTGAAAATCAATACATTTATATGGTTTTATGTGACTATGTAAAACAATGTAAGTGTAAAACAATATAATTGTTTGGGGGAAGAGGGCATTTCATAAATTTTTGGTAATAGGCCAATCAAATGGCCCATTGCAAAAAAAATCCCATCAGAACATGCACCCACAATTAGTTAATATGGATTTGCAAGAAAGTATGATCATTAAAGGTGTATAATAAAAATATAGCAAAGTTATTTGTAAAATAAAAAATAACATCCGAACACTGAGTTTGGTCATAGACAGGGTGAGATTAAAAAAACACCTGCAAAAAAGAAAACATTAACATTCAAAGGGAGGAGGGGACTAAAAACCATCAATTTTTGTGGTAAACTGAGTTTCAACTTGTCTTCCATTTTTCCTGAGCGCCTCCACTGCTACTACATATCTTTTCATTGCTCCTACCTATACAACTATTATAATTATTTTAAAACATTATGCACTAACTGTTGAGTTTCAGCATTTCATACACAGATTTAAGTGTAAAATTTTGCGTCATGTAAGTGTAAATAAATTACACTTACACTAGATTTTTACGTCGTACATATGGCTATTGACATTTACACGCACAACACTGGTAGATAGATAGATAGATAGGTAGGTGAACATATAGATGAATTCTAGGCACACAAAATATTGCCTTGCCCAAAAGCAAAATGAGGCTGGGAGATCCTTCTAAATGCCCACTACACTTGGTCAGAGATTTTTTGGGGAGCCATGGATCCGTGTTTGTTGATGTTTGGTCATTTTTGCACGCATGCATATTGCATGCATTTGGGAGTAAAAGACATTTGGACATTTGCTCCAAAACAATTTATGGGTGAACTCAACCAAGTACAAAAAAGGGAAGCACAATACTACAAGATTTCCAATACCCTAATTTTGTTAATTTATAAAATTTGCCCCAACTTCCTTCAATCCAATGTAGTGGCATACATAATCCTTCAATGCCATGAGATACATATACAATTCAACCCCAATACACTATTTTGATAGGGTAGAAAGTTTAGCATCAACTTTCTAAACTTCATAATGCCCCAGAAAATTTATTTCTAGTAAGAAATAACCATAACTATTATAAAGTCAAAAGCTCATTGGCTAATACTATAGGAAACCCTAATACTCATTGTCTAAGAAAGAGGTGATGATTGAAAGGGGAATCTATGCACTCTCAATGTCCCTAGTGTAGTGGCTCACATGTGCAAAATACAATATTAATTTATTTGTGGAAACAACTCAAGAATTATATTACAAGAGGGATGAATAGATATATCATGGGTGTCAATCTTGGTAATTCCTTCTTTAATTATTTGGGCATGCATCATCACCTATAAAGTTATGACCCCTCATGTAAAGATATGAACGAAGGATACATTTTGCTATATGGGATCAACAATGACGAGCTCCTTCCCAAAGCCTTTTTGCCATCCTTCAACAACCATTACCATTACCATTACTTGTGCAAGTCATCTTCACATGGTCATAGAGTGTGGATGTGAAAATGGATTGTTCATTTTAAGCTCAAATGGAAAAATTTGATGGATGAATGTTTCTCACATTATCTGAATGAAAGAAGCCTTTTTTTTAATTTGAGGCGAATTTGTTGTTTTCCAAGTAGCACAACAACAAGAAAGTCTTTTGTGTTTTAGTTGGTTAAATGTCAAATGGATACCACCATGAGTTGTTTTTGGGCTTCATGATTTGGAAAGAAATTTCATTTATTTTATCAAAAAGATATCACACCCAAATTGATCTTATTTATTGATCTTGTTTAGGGGAAGGGAGGAAGAGGCAAGTTTGTTAAGAACATGTTCACCATGAAAACATTTTAACATCTACTACATACAACACACATAAAAACACAAGAACCCATAACATTAGATATAAAGCACATTCAAAACAAAACAAAAACCACTAGCACAAATTCCATTTGTAATGCTAATGGTAAGCCAAGCCAACCCATTCGGTGAAAAAAATTGTGGCAAATTTCACTACCGATGAAATCATTGGAGGGGAAGTATATTTAGATAACATGACCCATGCTAAAGGTACGTTCACACCTGGTGTTAGGGACTCTAGTGTTGAGTCCCCTAATATAATGTTAGTCATTTAGGACTTAAACCTACTTACCATGAAGATTTTATGCTAAGCTAACATTCACTTAACATTAAGCTATGTCACCTATTTAACATTGCATGCCACCTAGGATGCCACCTAGGATGCCACCTAGATTTTCATTTAAAATTGACTCAACATCAAGTCAAGTGTGAATGCACCATTATAAGTCAGTTGATCTTGAGCGAACTTATTCAAAAAAAAATTTCCCTTTGCATAATTTTTTTTTATTTGGATGCAAAATAACATTTAACCTAAGGTGCAACAATACATACCTTATGCCACACCTTGGTTGGGGGAAAGAGGCGAAGGGTGTGAAATGGGCTTGCTCGAGACATTGCCCAAATGCCTCATGGCGGCTTTCCATAGCCATGGGCCACATTTTCTTCGGCCATTGGGCCAATTTGAGAATGGTTCATACAATGCTGTTCAGTGCATTCCATTCCTCCAAATCTGAGGAAAATTAGTTAGTTAATTAATTAATTAAAATAAATACATAAATAAATATTTTAAATAAATAAATAAATATTTAATTAATTGTTATTTTGGGCATAAGCCTTCAATCACACACCTTGTTCCCCCCCTCCCCCCCACCCCATTCTTGACTAGCTACACCTAAAAAAAAAGACCCAATTCATCATTCTACTTCGTTGCGAACATCATTGCAAAATGCAACTCCGGGAATTTTATTTTTGGTGTTTGCCATAATGAAAATCCAAATAGCATCCACAATTTCAAAATTGTCCGCCCTTCATCATAGTAAAATTTCAGGTTTCGTTTAACAAGCCCATTGCGGACCCACCTCAATTCATGATGTACATCCTATTTTTTATCGTACAAATTGTCCGGCATTGGTAAAGAGATAAAATGGTCGGCGAACTTTGAGCTTTTGCGGAAGTTATTTGGGAGAAAAACAAGAAAGGACCCCACAAAACACAACAACCACCCCCCCCCCCAAAAAAAAATGGCTTGACGGAAAGGAAGCAAGCCTCCCCCTTTGTTCCACTATTTGGATTGAGGAATTATTCTTCGGTTTGAGTTTGGGTTCAAATTGGGCTCCAGAACTGTTCAAACTTGGGATCAAATTATTCTTCCGTTCGAGTTCCGGTTCAATTCAGACTCCAGAACTTGTCAAAGTCCAGAACTCTCACATTTGAGACAAAAAACAAATTTTTTTTGTTTTTTGGGGGACTTGTGAATTTTTTTCGGCCTTTTTAGAAAAGAAGGTAAAAACAAAGCTTCCATCTAAGTCACTATGTTCTTCCCGAGAGGAAGTTTCATCGACGAGGTCTGAGATTCTCATCCACTGGTTAGGAGAGCTCCGCATCGGATGAATTTTTTAGCGCCAATCAGTCATCTTTACATCCATTTACAAAGGGCCTTCTATGGATTTTTTTCTACTGTCTTGTAAAAAGAAACTGAAATTTTGGTCAATTTTGGTCTTCACGGATGAAGTTTCGATTTCTATTACTCGTTGTTTGAGTACTGGTTTTATCATCCACGAGTGGAGTTATTTCATCGCTACTATGCGATAATGGAGATGATGAGGGCGGGGGAGGGGGGGGGGGGGAAACAACGACCGGAGTAGTAAAAAGAGAAAAGAGTAAAAATATAAAAGGGCAGTTGTTAAGACCAACTTTCTGCCCTTTTACATTTTTACTCTTTTTTACATTACATTCATTTTTATCATCCATGGGGGAAGTTATTTCATCGCGTCTGTACATTGATACAATAATGGAGATGGAGAGGGTTGAAAAAAGGACCAACGTAGTAAAAAGTAAAGGGAGTAAAAAGGTAATAAGGGCAGCTGGTCTTTACGGATGAAGTTTCGATTTCTATGACTCGTTGTACGAGTAAGTGTTTATCATCCACACGTGGAGTTATTTCATCGCTCCAAAACAACAATGGAGATGGAAGGAGTGAAAAAAAGGAGTGGCGTAGTAGAAAGTAAAAATAGTAAAAAGGTAACAGGGACGCCACTGGCAGCGCTCTGCCTGCTGCTCTCGCTCTGGCACCGCGTGTTTTCTGCGCTCTTGTCGCGCAGAGCTGAGAACTGCGAGCTCGCGAGTGTGGTGGATATGGTGCTCGCCGTCTTCTTCCTTCCACTGTTCCTTTCTCAGTAGTTGCAGCTTTTCCTCTCTGTCCCGTGCTTCTTCTTAGCTGCCAGTTTTCGCCCACTTTGTTTGTTTGTTTTTTTCTCTTTTTCCGTATGTTCACTTTGCGGCATTTCGTGAAGGTCTGATTCTTCTGCTAATAATTCTATTCTAGCTACTGACGTCGCTCTTTGAAAATGTTTCCGCTGCCAAATGGTTCTGCAGGAGAAGAAGCCCACAGCGGCGCCTCGTTTTTCAATTCCCGATGTCGCAGAGGCAGCTGAACATTCAGATCACAAGACCTTTTCTACAGTTTTGTACCCATTTTCACTAAGAATTTGTAAAGCATTGTAGTTGGGTGCTAGAGCATTGACGCCGGGGTTGGATGTTGTAGTACACACTAGAGAGCGAGGAAGAAGAAGAAGAAGAAGAAGTTTCGGCGGCAGCTCAGCTATGGCGAGTACGGGGCCAGGGGGGAGCTGGAAAGAGTTGAGGTGGGTAGTGCTCATGTTGTTGTTGGTATGCTTGGGAGTATTACAACAACAAGAAGAGAACGTTGGGAGAGTGGGTGCTACGATTCTGGGCGTCAACTGGGGAACGGTGGCTTTCAATCCTCTTCCCAATAGCATCGTGGTGAAAATGCTGCAAGCCAACAACATCACCAAAGTGAAGCTCTTCGACGCAAATCCGCAAGTCATCAAGTCCATGGCAGGCACCAACATCGAGGTCATGGTGGCCGCCACCAACGATGAACTCGCCTCCCTTGCCAGCAGCCCTGCTGCTGCAGCAGCTTGGGTTCAAGAGAATGTCACTCAGTACATCGGCGGCAATGGTGTCAACATCAAGTAGGTCAAGTAGAAGCTCTTGTTCTCATGATGATGAGGATGATGTTTTTGCCATGCTTGTTGTTGCTGCTGCTGCTTCTGCTGCTAATGTTGTTGTATACACTGTGATTCTTGCTCCATTTCTTCTTCATTCTTACTAGGGTTTTAGGGAGCTTGGAGTGTGTGCTGAAGTCTTTGATGATCACGGTTTCTGAATTGGAAAAATTGTGAGAAGAATTTGCACACACATATCATATGTAGAAGGGTTATGCCATTGGTCATCAGAATTCTTTGTATCTGAGTCATCCATGAGCTCAATTTGGTTGCTGGTAATGTTGTTGTTGTATACACTGCATTTCTTGCTCCATTTCTTCTCCATTCTTACTAGGGTTTAGTGAGCTCAGAGTGCGTGCCAAAGTCTTTGATGATTACAGATTCCAAATTGGAAGAATTGTGAGAAGAATTTGTACACACATATACATGAGGGTTATGCCATCGGTCATCAAAAAATTTCTTCAGTTTTGTTTCTGAGTCATCCATTAGCTTGATTTGGGTTGCTGGCTGGCTGGCTGGCTGGTTTGGGGGCAGGTGGGTTGCGGTTGGGAATGAGCCTTTCTTGAATGGTTACAATGGAATGTTTCAGAATGTTGCACTTCCTGCGCTGCAAAATGTGCAAAAGGCACTTGCACAAGCAGGGCATGCAAGTGACATCAAGGCAACCATTCCTTGCAATGCTGATGTTCTGAGTAGTCCACCGCCATATCTTCCATCACAGACAACGTTTCGTCCTGACATTTCTTCTCTCATGATACAGATTTCACAATTTCTGGCAAGCACCGGTGCACCATTTATGGTGAATTTCTATCCGTTTCTCAGCTTGGTTTTGTCCACAAATTTCCCTCTGGCTTTTGCATTTTTCAATGGATCAGCAAACTCAATCGTCGATGGCCCACATGTTTACACCAATGTTTTCGATGCCAGCTACGATGGCCTGGTGACAGCGCTCACCAATTCTGGATTCCCAACATTGCCTATCATTGTTGGTGAGATTGGGTGGCCTACAGATGGTGTCTCAAATGCTAACCTTCAGTTTGCACAGAGCTTCATGTCGGAGCTTGTCAAGCACATGCTTAGTGGCACAGGCACACCATTGAGGCCTGGTGTGCTGGATGGTTATTTGTTTAGCCTCCTTGATGAAGATGCAAAATCCATATTGCCTGGTCCCTTTGAGAGACACTGGGGTATTTTCAACTATGATGGATCCCTCAAATACACACTTGACCTTACAGGTAGATCTACACAAGTCCTTTCTGCTATTTGCGGTGGGTACAAGGTGTAATTGTTGATGTTGGGGGTGGGATGATGGTTGATGATGGGTCATGCACCCTTGCTTGTGATGTAGAACCGTTTGCAGACAAGCTAGCATTGACTTGAGAATAATAATTTGTGGATTTCTTTTACATAATATCAGAATCCAAAGTTAGCCTATCTAGTGAAGAAGATTTATCCAAAGCATGAAATATTTTTTGAGATCCTCATTTTTGGAATTTTGTGCCCCTTGGTTTTCTGTTTTTTGGGTGCTCTTATCAGCTACTTGATGTGTCTCTGTGTTTCTTTCTGCAGGTGGTACAAATGGTGGCACAAGTACAAACCTGATTTCTGCAACAAATGTGCCTTACTTACCAACACAGTGGTGTGTGGTGAACCAAAATGCAGATTTGACGCAACTGCAGGCAAATGTAGACTATGCATGTAACCATGGTGATTGTACAGCATCTTTCCCAGGAGGATCTTGTAGCACCCTCACAGTTCAGGCCAATGCATCATACGCTTTCAACAACTACTATCAATTCACTGACCAAGCATCAGGGACTTGCAATTTCCAGGGCCTTGCAAAGGTCACCACCACAAATCCAACAACAGGTACCTGCCAGTTTTTGATTGGGTTGCAGCCTACAGCTGTATTGTCATCATCTACTTCCGATCCAAAACCGCCTCATGCATCCACAGCTGTAGCATCAAGATCTGCAACATCTGTATGTATTCTGTTTGTTTCCAGTGCTGCAATTGTTGTTGGCAGCTGGATTCTCCAATTCTAAAGTTATAAAAGGTTTTGTCAGCATTCTATCATGTACACAACCGCAGGTGGGTCAACAACACTGCCGGAGTCATCTCGGGCTCCCAACATCATCTGTTCCTTTCCATGCTGGGAAGTGTGAATCATGGAGCAATTGCTAAGAAACAGCGGTAGTAGTAGTAGTCGTAGTCACCCACCCAGTTTTGTAGATTATTCAACTGCACGGTGCTAATTTTTATTTTTTTGGGGGTTCCATGCTATATGCTGTTGAGATCCTTTGAGGAGAAAGTTTGGCAACCTGGAACCTCTCGGTTTTGGCTCTTCTGTCCCCCTACAAGTCAGAAAAAATAAATTTAGCTGCAACTGATGTGGGAGAGAGAGATTCTTGCTTCAATCATGAAATGCTGATTGAATGACAGCTGCCTGCCCAGCTGTAGTCTTCCATATGGTTACCATTCTTGAAATCAAAGATCAATCTTTTATGACCATCATTGTCGTGTTCCCCAATGAGACAAGAAGATGTGAAATTCTTCTGTCTTTGAGTGTATGTATGCTTCACATTTGTACTTAGTTGTCAGAGAAAAAAATTCTCAGTTTTCAGTCCACTTATGCATGTCTCATGGTACAGTGTTGAATGTGAGCACATTTGATGTCTGTGTTTGGGAGCCATTGGGTACCTCAACTCAGGATTCTATCCATTTCTGCTCTGTTGTGAATGGCAATGACCTACTTCAGTTTCCACTGATGTCTGTACCAGCTGTAAGCATCTGTGGAGAAGAGATTAGAGACAGCTGCTACTTACCAAGTTTCTAATCTTTTTGTTTGGTGCGGTAAACAAAGAGTTTGGTGATGATGACAATATGTTGGACACAGGATTGTTAGTGCCATTGGAGCATGGCCTCAGAATGTGTGTCATTTTTGTTTGATGTCCTAAAACTCTCCATATCTTTGCTCTATTAGTTAAGAAAACCCATAGCTTGAAAATATTTAATTCTATTCTCTAGTCAAAATTATCTATTTCTCTGTTGATTTCACATAGCTTTTCTGCTGGAGATCTTGTAGCTGGAATCTTGAATGTAGCTCTGTTTCCAATGTAAAACTAAACCTTAAACCCAAAGTTGCAAAATTGAGGAATTTGCTCATTATTCTTCTAGTGCCTACCAGAGTGGGTGAGGTTCCAGCCCCCAGTCTAGGCATGTCTCCATGCTGGATCTTAGAGTAAAAGGGATGGATGATGGACCAAATAGAGTGTTTCAATTGGTGTTCAGAATGCACCATGGGGTTGGTACACCATTGTTCAAGGTATGAAATTGCATCAACTTGGAGCTCATGAAATCTGCCTTTGAGATCAAAATCTGAAGACAAAGTCACAGGAAGGGGGCATTCTTTTCCAAACTGAATGCTTAAACATATCATATGTCTGAATTGAGTGATTTGAAAAACCTCTGATCACTCTGAATCCTAATACAAAACGCATTAGTAAATCACTCCAGGAAGTAGGAGATATCTACCAACCAACTTTTGGCGTGCTCTCCTTCAAAATGTGTATTGTCTTGTTCCACTTTGGAGCTTGTGGTGTGGAGTTCTTCTCTATGGACAAACTAACTCTTAGGAGCTTCAATTTTCTCATGTTCTCATTTAGGAGATTTGATTTTCACTGCAATCTCCACTGCTATGAGTAATTTGGGAATGATGCATCTGAAAGTGGTCTTTTCGGCTGTGAAATGCACATCACTCTTTGTAGCCTTCCATCTCTGTTACAAACAAGGAAGGATTTCATTTGTAGAGATCTGGAGAAGAGATAAATGTCTCAAGTTTGTGTTTATTTTCTTCTCGGCTGAGAAATTTTCTTTTTGAATTTCGGGATTTGTTTTGTGATGATTCTACAACAAGGGTCTCCTTCATTAGTTTTTGTTACTAGCTTGAAAGAATCCATGACCAAGTTCTGGTACAGAAGTTACAGAAATCAGTGAAGCAACCCCACACATATAACAAGTTCGGCTTGCAAGCCAACAGAAAAACAACATCCAGGAAAGAAGTGATTGACGTTTTTTACATGGAGATGATCTCTTAGCTAACAGATGTGTTGAAACACATCTGCCAACTCTGACAATGTTTTTGAGAATTTCCGAAAGTACTACCTACCTCACTTTTTCACGCATGAATGCTAGCCCATTTCTTGAGTCAAAATTGCACAATCAGTAAACTGAGCTTTGTGTACTGAGGTGTAGGAATGATTTGTTGCAAAGCGCAATAACAAGGTTATAGTCACAAAGAACAAAACCCACAGACATTATCAAAAAATGGGCAGGTTCATCAAATAGTATGGACCCAATTGCACAGTTTAGCAAACATGAATGAAAGTACTCAGGGTTCTACTCATCTCAAGAATAAAATGGGGATTTTACAAAGTTTTGAAAGCTGTTCCCTCTTCTAATTCATCTATTCTCTTGAGCAATGTGATTTTCAACTATTCATCACAAATTTGACATTGTCCATGGATTGTTTGTGAGTATGATGTGGATTCTCCAAATATCTAGACTCTGTGATCATAAGTCCACAGATATTGCATGAGTTTCAAGTTTTCATCATTTCAACTCACATTTTCTAAGGTGGTTTGTGTTGTTGGTTTCTTATTTCACACAAAAATGGTTCTGACAATAACAAAATTTGTGCGTTACAAAATATCTTGACAACAACATTATTTGTGTTGAAAAGATTCAAAATTTGACATGATCTTTTCAACATGGAAAACTGGGAAAATGGAAAACTATTCGCATGATGGGTAGGTAGGTAAGTAGGTGCCAGACCTGGGTGATCAGCATGAATTGGGAGATGGGTGTTAGAGTTAGTTGAAGCAAACCGACTTGAGATCATCCCAAAATCTTCAACAATTTGTTCCTTGCAAGCATTCCCAGATCTCATCTCACAGGATAGATTTAAAACTGAGCTCAATGAAGAAAAGAAGCAGAAGAAGAAATGCTTTTTTGGTGGTGCTTTCAGCCATTTTGAGGAAGGATGAAGACAGGACTTTGTGTCCTCCTAGTGCTTGTGTTGCTGATGAGCAGCAGTTGCTCATTACTGACAAATGCTGATGTATACATCCTCAACAATTCTGCTTACCAAGTGAAGATATCAGTGAAGAAAACTGAAGTCATTCCCAAGCAGCAAGTGACCTTGGAGGCAGGAGCTGATCACAACTTCACTGTTGGTGCTGGAAACATTGGCACTTTCAAATTCATACACACAGCTCCCATCTCTGTAAAAGTCAAGATTGCGGATGGGCAACAAGTCCTCCTCTCGGATCAGTATGGTGGACCTGGAATTGTGGGATTCACACAACCATCTGGTGATATGATCTTTGGTCCAATATAGAAGTCTGAGGAAGCATGGGATCTAATAAGCTCAGACTATAATTACCAAAGTGTCTGACAAATGGTGGTGTTATTGCTGATCAGTGGTGTAAACTTTGTCACAATCAGCAAACTCTTGTCTCTTTCCAACATATATAGTAAAAAATTCTTCTTCTTCTTCTCTGTCTCAGCAGAGATTTTCAGAAAAAACATACTTGTTGTGGATCGCAATATTTCTTCTCCATCTGCAATTGTGCAGCTTGATGCCATTCAATACTATAGATAGTAAGGACATCTGCAAGAAGATCATGAAGCTTAATGCTGAAATTGACAAACTCTTGCATGATCTTCTGAAAATCCAGCAAGCTCAAGCATTGAAGCAGTTTGTCAAGTGCATACCCCTGCATAAGAGTGCTTAAATCTTCAATCTTTTCCTCAGCGCTCTGCAAAAACTCCACATTGTGATGATCTGTGTCCAATTGTGTGAAAGCCTGCAAGTGCTGATCTCACTGGGGGCACCAACAATAGGAAGCCTGGGAGATTGCATGGTCATTTGGATGTTGTAAATTTCATGTTCCACTTCACAAGCTCAAGATTTTTTTGTCTTCGTGAAGGAGTTTGAGAGCTTGAAATATTGCCTAACATTTATCTGGAAAAGTAGGAGAGCAGATCAGTTCAAGGAAATCAATCTCTGCTCACAAGTGAGAAAAGAAAAGGAGAAGAAGAAGAAGAAGAAGCTTCTTCATATCTCTTTGCATTTCATGGAGAAGAAAGAAAATAGATCAGTCCCCAAGCACCTCTAGAGCTCCTCATCAGATTTCTGCTTTTTTCTCTTCTTTCTCAACGATTTGCTTTGTTGCCCCTCTTTGAACCTTTGCTTTTTGATCATCCGCCGACGTTGTTGAGTGACGCTGGGGTCGTTCGAGTTGTGGAACTTGGTGGTTGTAGTAGGACGGGGTAGTACTGGTCGAGTTCTAGAACAAGTTCGTGGCACTTGTTTGTTGTTTTACAACAAGTAGAAATTAGCTTCGATCTTTCCTCTCGCTTAAGAGTTGATCAAGCTTTGTACAAGTGCAAGCCTCTTGTCAGTGGCGTCGTCCTCGTGATCGTCGGTGTGGTCGTCCTCGGTGGATGTCCTCGTGATGGTCGCTGTGGGCGTCCTCGTGGAGGATGTCCTCGTGATAGTCGCTGTGGTCGTCCTCGTGGATGTCCTCGTGATCGTCGCTGCGGTCGTCCTCGTGGTCATCGCCATATCTAGAGAGGTTTGGAGGGAGGTGAAATGGGTTCCAAGTGGGTTGAATTGTTGCGAGAAATGGCCCCAGTCGATCAGAAGAAAAGGTGGTTTTCCGATTCTCGTTGGAGCTGGAAACCTACGCAGGCTTCTCCCTCTACACGGATTCTCCTGCAAGCTCTTATTCCGGCAAAGTGGCCTTGGGTTTTACCCTCCACTTTCAACACATACGTTCAAGTGAAGAACATAAAAAAGACAATCTCTAGCTTGGACTTGGGTCCTCTCTCTTTGTTCTTCATTTCCCCCTTGGCCGGGTGCTTTGTTTAATGAAGCTTGCCAAGGTTTCATCAATATAAGGCCCATTTTACAATATAACCTGAAAGCCCATGACCATCCAAATTGAAAATATCCACTTGGAAGAAAAGGCATGTTAAGGTACACGTTCACTTCCATCAAATTTTGTATTTCGGAAACCTTGGTTTTTTTCATAAATTGCCAAATTTTCATAAATTATTTTTTGATTGCAGGTGGATTTTCAGAAATAAAATAATTATTCAGCACCTAAGTGTCAAACCTAAAAAGGTATTACAATATCTATTTTGGGACTGTTAAAAGATTTTAATTTTACCTTTTTGTGATGGGCCAATAGAAGATCCCCATCACAAAAGAAAAGAAAATGAACTTTGGGACTTTTCACAACTAATTAATCCTAGTGTAACCTACGTTGTTGGCCCAAATGTGAACTGATTATTGACTAATTTTTCCTTTCAACTTCATTTTTTTGCAATTTAATTTACTTTTTAATGACAAAAATACTCAAATTTTAATATCTCTTGCACCTTAAGTCTAAAAATTTCCAAATCACTTTCATTAAATCTTACTTGTTGAGGGCTTTCCAACAGTACCAAGATTGCCACAAGAGGCATTATGGTTTGAGAGATTTCAACATGAGAAATTGACTAATGTATTATTATTTGGCAGGGTTTCATTACTATTTCCATTTTGAATCCAAGTGTTGTTGTGACTTTGTTGTCTGATTCGCAAAGGCCTTCTAATGAGTGAATATATTTGAACATATTCAAGAGCTTCAATGTATTGGAAGTTTTGGGGGGCTTCAATGATTAGGTTTTAAAGTTTTTTTGGTTTTAATGCATCAAGGATTCAAGACTGCAAATATGTCAATTGCATTTGGATTTGACATTTGGATTTTCTTACATTTTTTGGATTTGTATATTTCTAATTATAAATCTCATCCATTTTATTATTTTTCTCGTTGTTTCTTTTTTGGTTTCAGTTTATCAAATCATATGTCTATCAATCAAAATATGAAATAATTTAAACTGATGTTTATTTTTTAGCAATTAAAAGAAACACAGGATTAATTAAAATTCTTTGGCACCCTTCTGATTCTAGCCTTTGCACTGGTATTCCATGACCTATACATGAAAGATCACAACTCCAAGTGAGGACAATGTTCTCTCCAAAATCTAAAATCTTGAACCCACGTTACATAAACCAATATAGAGTTTCTGCAATCAAAAACTTGTTGCGATTTATATGAGTATTCTGTATTTGAAAACTTGTTGCAAAAATCTCTTGAATACTAGTAGCTAGCTTTCTCCTTCAAGTCAACCTCCATGAGAACATCCACAACATCCTCTGCACAACTACTATGTGTATTCTCTGATTGAAAACATTTTGCAAAGATTCTCCTCAGTGCTAAGAGCTAGCTCTCTTCTTCAAGTCTAGCTATGTGAGAACATCCACAACATCCTCTTCATGACTACTGAGTGTTTTCTGCAATCAAATTTTTTTGCAAAATCTCTTGAATCCTAGATCCTCCCATTCAAATCTAGCTATGTAAGAGATCCACAACTACAACGTGTGTTCTATAATTAAAAATACTTTTTGGTCTTTGCACTTGCCCAATGGCAAAAACTGTGCCAGAGAAAAGATGAATGTATAATTACTTCAAACTCTTTGATCTGACTTTGGCAATGAGATCTTGGTTATTCCTGAAATGGGTGCATCTAGAAATCCACACTACTACAATGATGCTAGACTCCTCATTCAGCAACAATCTGGCAACATGAGCAGCCATTTTCATCACCAGAAAGAATGTTGCAAAGCTTGTCAGCCATCTTTCTCCCCAAATCTTTTGACGCCACTGCGTCCTTGAAGATGGATACTTTTATTATGGACAATTTCTATCTGCTGTATTGGGATATAAATCCATAGTCAATTCTTCCCACAAAAGACTCAGAATTTCTCAGGATTCTGCAGCTTGGGTTTAATGATTTAGATTGTAATTCATCTGCAATGTTCACTTAGATCTGCAAGAATCATTGTTGGTTTGCTTCATGCATTTGGGTATTCACTTTTTTTAGTTCTACATTGAACTTCAACTTAAAATTCTGTCAGCAATTTCTGCTGCAACCTGCTTTCACCAAAGTTTATTTTATTTGCACCAAACACAGCTGAAATTGCAGGAATTGTAAATATATCTACAACTGAGGTACTTCACGAAATTTCTGGTTTGCTAGTCTTAGTGTCCTCTAACCCAGTTGCTGGTTGTGTCTCTGATTGCCTGGCCTTTTTGCAGGTTGGACCCATGCTGGGGCCTTGTGATGCATCTTGCAAGGTATGCAGATGGGAGTGATGGATGTTTTTCCTAACAGCAACAGCACTATCAGTGAGGTCAAGAACCAGATGCATCAAGCTCTAATCCAATTAAGCAAACAATCATCAAGGAACAGCACAGAATGGGAATGGGAGTGCTACTTGGTGTGGAGAGTACTCATGGTGGTGCAATTCTAGCACATGGATTTGGCTATTCAAGGAAATCTGGTCCGAGCAGTTATGTTCAAGCATTGTTGGATTCAGTACGTGTGCCACATTTGCATGCTGACAATAATTTCTTCCACGACCCCCAGATACATTTTGCAAATACAAACCTCAAAGAGGAGCATGTAACAAGAGTTCAATAATTTTCTTCCTGTGAAGGACTTCTCCTTGTCACTTGTGTTTGTGCATTTGCATGAGAGAAAGATGGGTCAGGACATGACTATGTAAGTGGTAGCCACTTTGGAACCCTAAGCAACACAGATTTAGGTTGTGATGAGAGCTTTCCGTGCAGAAGATTCATCAAAAAAATAATGTTTATTCAAGTTTGTGTTCATCGCATGCACAGTGAGCTGGTCAATCATCATAACAATCAGCATCATCAGGCATGTATCATTTGTTTTCCACACCTGGAGTACTCTTGCCTCAATAAATGCTCAGAAAGTGGGCTTTGGATTCAGAGATGGAGGATTGCGCACCCCCAACAGAAAAAGGATCCCAGAGAGCACCAAAAAGCCCAGACCAAATAGAATCCCATAAAAGAATCTGTCTTCCATCCTCTTCAGCAATTTGATTTCTGTAAACGGCATATCTGACCACAGTTGATTGAATGATCTCCTGTTCCACCACCACCAGAAAATTCCCAGCCTGTCAATCATGTTCAAACCACCACCACCTTGCAGTTTTGTTGAATCCAATGAGCACTTAGAAGTACATACACATTCTGGTCATGCAGCCAGGATCGAGACAAAAGAAAAGAACTCATGAACCAGCAGTAGTAGAGATGATTGGCTTACAGTTTGAAGAACTTTGGGGCCCATTTGTGTAAAGTGGTGAGCAGCTGCATTTGCATCAGGTCTAGAAAATTTCGAGGAAAGAGCTCTTTTGTAGTGTTGAGATTCACAATGACATGTGCATCTGCCCTGCGTCTCCTTGTGAACTCAGCTGCTACTTCATCAAATGGAACTTTGCCCACTGGCCCTACAGATGATGATCACAACAACCCCACACTGATATATCAATCAATAGCAGGCAAAGTGTGGATGACAAGATCACTTACAGATCACTTCCAGTTTGAATACTGAGAGCAAACAAGACTCATTACAATTCTGTTTTGCATCTTCATCGTCATCCTATATACAGCATATACATAATGCTTAACCTTCAGTAATCTATTTTCATACCAGAATCTCCTTCGATTGGTGTCAAGGTATTTTCCAACTCAGTGTGCAGGTGAATGAAGGAACATCAGCATATGTGTGATTAATATAACACTATAGCTAAAATATTGAAGAGAGAATTGTACCAGAAGACAGGAAATCATCAAGTAGTTTATCGAAGATAAGACAGTCCTCGAGGGCAGCATTGCAGCCAGTGCCATATGTTGGAAACTGGACAAATGTATAAAAAAAGAACTCAATCAATCTAATGCCAGATTTTGGCACACAGAAATACAGGTGTTGTTGCTTTGTCCAACAGTTGAGCTCAAGAAATTCAGAGCTTCCCCTGACTAGAGCAATCACCAAGGTATAATAATTACCCTTATTACTTCCCTCCCTGTACCCAATAGCACATCCCTTCCTGAATGTTCCAAGCACTTGTTTTCTGTCTCTGAGGAACTGACAAAATACAGTTTGACAAGAGTATATATGCCTCAGATCTTGAAGACATACCATGGCATGTGCTGCATCACCAATGAGGAGGATGTTGTCATGGTGGAAGCGAGAAAGTATAATTGCCAAACCAGATGAGTTTGGTGGCCGCTTCACAAAATCTTCTGCAAAATTTGGGTTTTCCTCTAGCAGCAATTCAAGCACCTCTGGGGTGTGCTGCCTATTCATGGCCCAAAACACAAAATCCTGATTCAAAATGACAGCATCTGGATACATCTTTCTTAAACATCAGAGCTGGGAATTGCAGACATAACAAACACATACATGACCTCAGTGATGACTTGTCGTCAAAATGCACCACAAGTAAAATGCAACAATGCTGGTAGACTTCAAAAGATCCTGCAACAGTTTTTGGAGGAGAAATGGTTTAAGGGACATTGCAAATCATGTATCATGACAATTTTGACAGGACACCCACACATGCAACAAACACAGAGACAGGAGTATGACTGTAGCAGACTTGTTGGCTAAGACTGAGGAATTTGATGAGAAGGAAAAATGATGTCAACCTCAACTTTTGTTCCACCTCCAATGAAGTGGTTGCACTAACGAGATCTTGATGGAAGCTTCCTCCCCAGAAGCTGCCATCAGCCATCCCTACGAACAAAAGATTAAGACTTGACCAACCCTGCACCCAGGTGAAAAGCAAGGTAAGCTTATGATAATGCTCTTATCAAATGTGCCCTTCAGTGAGTGAAATCACAGTTCTGATGTTCATATATGTCACCTGTCAGTTGTTCTGCCAAGCATTAGAAATCATATCTGTAAGTGTGGATGCTCGAAACCAGAGCTTTCTACCAATGCACTGAGGTTGCCATTGAGTTTCTGGAATGCAATCTGTCAAAGTATTGATGCACAAGAGGAGGATGGTATGAACCAAGGAACAGAACCTACTTCAAAAAAGAAACAGAAAAAAAGAGGGCCTGAAACATACTACACAGATGGAAGATCTTTCCTGCGGTAGTAAAAATGCAGGATGACCCTACTAGGCTTGATACCTGAACACGGTCATGATGGGGATGTAGAAATGATTTCCTTGCCACCAAAGGGCCAATATACAAGGACTTGAAATTGTGAACATTGTGTTGGATGTCCATTTTTAAGGGCTCCTGCTCACTGGAATAGACCACAACCTCAAGTCAAAAAGCCTGCCAGACCAGCGCACTTGCTGCATTCAGAGAATATGAATTACTCAATACAAGCTTCAAGATACAGATGGAGAGCAGTATCCGAGGGAGGTTTTTGCACATTCCTCACATTCAATCTTACTTGGAAGAGTGAGGATTGCGTTCCTCCAAGCGAAAAATTTGCGATCGTACTGCACTATTCGCACCATCCGCACCCACAAGGAAATCATACTTCACTTCAACCAACTCCTCCTTCATACCTGCACACTTAATATTGTACAGAAAAAGTAAGTTCACATGGGGTACAAAAATCACCACTTGAAACTTGAATCAACTGCCATCGTGAAACATACAAGAATAAGTATCTGTTTTGTTTCGCTTTGAAGAAATTAAATTAAGAATCACTGCTTGACAATTCTGGATCATACCCAACATCACACGGGGAAAAAAAACGACAGTTCAAGGACATGGTTTTTCCAACCCAAACTGCTATCAACTTTCATCCTCTTCACCTCTCCAGATACATGCACTTTCCTGACTTATTGTGTGTCTTCTGAGGGGTTTTGTAGTTGGAGAGAAGGGAATAGAGACACTGAAGCAATTGACAAAGATATATGTCACATGACACTGAAGCTATTGACAGAGAAAAGGCAAAGGGTGCTCAACAACCAATGTGCAAGTTTTCATACCCTGTATATTGGAATTTGCAAAAACTCGGAATGTTGCTATGTTCTTCTTTTCACCAAGGGACACTAACTCATATCCGAAGTAGGTCTTCAGTTTTGGGTACCTGCAGGAACATCAACACCAGGTAGGGCTTGAAAGAGAGAAGCTTCACAGATTGAGGTCTCCAGTAACTTGCAGAATCCCCTTCTTCAGAACTCTGACTTTCAAGTATAGAACTCTTGTCTTGCAGGAGAAAGGAAGGAAGGAGGGGCTGCTGCTCCATATTACCTTCCAAGCAAAAGTGACTCTTGCAAATATCCTACCAGTGCATTGCGGCTTGTACCAAAAGTTTGAAAACCAGGTTCACTTGGGTAATCAATGAACCTCTGCAACAACCAAATTGCAAGAGTCATGTATCATCAAGGATGTTGTCAGCAGCATGAACATCACAATCCTTTCTGCATCAGAAGAAGCTCCTTGATGAGCTATGGTGGCATACATACACATATTCCTGTGCCAAGAACTCATAATCAGGTTTTGAATGCTTGATTCTTAATCACCATACTAGGGTGGCTGTTGAACTGTAGGCAGATGCACCAACTGGTGGAAATTTCTTTAAGAATTTGATCAGAAAACCAACTGGCAGACCTTTAATACTTTAGAAGGTGCAAGTCAGATTATCTAACAAAGCAATGAACACAGGTTTTTTTTGTGATCCAGGAAATCTCTGTCACAGGATGGGATGGAGGAAATATTACCACAGTTCTGTTTGCAAGGTGGTGACAGGACCCTGAAAGAGGGTTGAGAAGTGTCGAAGGCAAAGCCAAGCCTGCTCTTTCCAGAGCTTTGGTACCACGAGATGCAAGCACCATGGAATATGAATATGAATTGCGCAACAGTTCCCCTGTTCCCTCACCCCATGTCACAAGCATTCATAGTTTGTCCTCAAATGGTTTTTGCAATTTCTAATTCTCCCACAATAGATTAAACAAAGCTGCTGGTGGTAAGTGCAACTCAAAGGGAGGGTTGCACATACACAGTCACCACCCAGGCCGAGCAAAAAATCAAAGAGAAGTGGTATACCAGGCTGAGCAATAGTAGCTTCACGTTTCTCAAACAGGTTCACAGAGAAACCTCTCCGCAGAAGGTAGATTGCAAGAAGACAACCTGCTGGTCCTGCTCCTACCACTGTCACCTCCTGCTCCAACCCCAACCCCCCTCACGTTTTGGGAATTAATGCAGCCAATCCATATGAAGACACATTGTGCAAAAACCTAAGTTGCTGCTTCTTTGCAAATTAGTCCTGAGGAATGGAGAAAGCACCGAAGGCGTCCAGCTTTGGAAGGAGGCAAAAAGAGACTTGCAGAGAGAGGCTGATAATGCAGAAGGGAAATCCCACAGAAGAACCATCCACCCACAATAATAGGTTTGCAAAATTCTTCTACCACAGTGGCATTCGGATTGGAGGTGCATCGGGAGCTTCAAAACACCAGAGTTTTAGGAAGAAGCTTACATTGGAAGCAAGAGTTTCTTTTTCTTCTTCTTCTACTGCTTGTTGGGCAGGCGTAGAAGAAGAAGACGACGAAGGAGAAG
>Ga0116231_10004051_pt1 | contig 29916 bp, 12 predicted proteins | sample S1TSphgellanicum_2_FD_89695 | JGI IMG/M metagenome (GOLD analysis project Ga0116231, IMG submission 89695) | Host-associated microbial communities from peat moss isolated from Minnesota, USA - S1T2_Fd - Sphagnum magellanicum MG | ecosystem: Host-associated > Plants > Peat moss > Unclassified...
AAATCATGAACAACTTCAGGTCAGCTAAGCAATGCTCCTTCCCATCACTTCAGGTCAGCTTAATCCAACCAACCAGATCTGATGTCCCACTAGCACAGAGCCTTGACAAGAAAACATCCAGTGAAATGTTTTTGACCTAATACTGGTTGAGTGCCTTCCATCCAAATCATCAACAGAAATTGAGTTGCAAGCAGACAAGAAGACCACAATGGCTGACACCTTTGCTACCACATGGACTATGGAGGGCTCTTTATTGGGTTCAAGGTGGGTTGCTCTGATCTGTGTAGCAAGTTGATAGCCCCTTGTTTTTCATTTGGGATTTTCACACAATTGTTCTGCTGGATGATTTCAATAAAAGGTTTTCAATTTGGGGCCAAAACCAACAGGCAGGAAGTAGGCTGATACTCACAGAAGCAGTTTCAACAGAGTAGTAGCCACGGTCAACATAATCTCCCATAAACAAGTAGTTGGTGTCCGGGCACTTCAAAACAAGCAAACCCACACATCACCAATGTTAGAGCTGAAAACTAAAACAAGGGCCATGAAGATGACTAACAACATACAAAGGCAACACTGGTCAGAATCTTTGTCGAGGAAGTTATGCACACTAGTCAACAAGATAGAGCACTAACCTTCCCTCCTATCCGGAAGAGCTCTGCAAGGTCATGAAATTGACCATGTATGTCACCACAAATTGTAACTGGACATTTTACTGGCTGTTTTTCCCACCCCACAGTATCCACAGACACTCTTCAGGGTCTGCAACATTATGTTGCTTTGTCACCTCCAATGGAATATATGAAGGTCAATGGGACATTAAAGGTTTGCATTAAGACCTAAAATGTCTCATATTCAATTTGTAGATTGTCACAAAATGGTCATAGTCTGGCAAAAAAAGAATTCCAAAGGAAGGCAATATGCACAGAAGAAAACCTGCACATTATTTTCCTGCATCAGAATTTCCTTTGCTTTTTCACATAATGACCGGACCTGCATCACAAGACAATAAGACAAATTTTCAAGGCTCGTTTCTCCCACCGTGACTCAGTCTAACAAGCCCTTGAAGACATTGTAACTGAATCCTGTACTTTGGTCTCTCCTCCTTTCAAACTGCATCATTTCGCCTGGCAGTCCTGCTGCCCTTTCAGACATGGTTGACATCGCCACATACCTATGAAACCTCCAGAGAAGACTCTTGAAGCTCGTGTTCCGGGAAAACAACCCGAAGGAGCTCAAAAACTGCAAACCCTAAAATACACTAGAATAAAAAACTCGTCTGCTTCCGGCCACCCCATTTCCCGCAAATAAGACACTCTCGTGTGGCCAAGAGAGTGAAACTCCGGAACACTTTGCAGTAATGCTCAAGTTACGACCAGGATGTCGGTGAGGAGGAGCAAAGACTGCAACGAAAACCCTACATCTTAACCCTGCGACACTACCAGGTTGGAAAACCATCGGTGAACAACAGAACTCGCTTCGTGTCTATCGCGAAGCAGATGGTAAATCGTCAGAGCGCTTTCCGTCGAACCAATGAACTCAACTCCCAGGGCCTCCTTAAAGAGAACAGAGGAACACACACAAAATAGAGAGAAACAAATGGGATGACAGAAACGGAAATAGACCTCCTGCTCCGGAAGAGGTTTGCATTGTATAAGTTGTGCTATCTGTGCATCCAACTGCCCGTACACATTCGAAGACACCTGTTCCACACTCATCGCTAACCTTGCTCTGGATCTTTCCCCTCCGTCAAAATGCCAGCCGCTTTCTTCCCCCCCTTCTCTCGTCTCGTCTCGTCGCACTTCGTGTAAGTGACCTCTCCGGTCTACTGGGTTCTTTTTCACCTGTGATCTCCAGCAACGTGAGTAGATCGAAGTGACGACGATCTGAAGAGCGCGCGCGGCAGGCGATGGCGGACGCGCAGGGCCAGACCGACAGCAACGCAGAATACCCTCAGGACGGCAAAACACCGAAACACGAAACTTTGAAAGGAATTCGAGGCGGTGACAAACATCAAGCCCGGTCCGCATCTCAGCCGTCCGATAGGGCACCTGGACGGCCCAGATTCAAGATACGCTCAAGCCTGCTTTCTTTCAGGGTATGTATGCCAAAAGTACCTTGGCAACTTCGACACTATATTATATTATTTTGTAGAAATGTTGAAATTTTCAAATAAAAATAAAAATAAAAAATTTAAGAACAAAATTTTGTGAAGGAAAATCAAGAATATTTTGAAATATAGAAAAATATTTTATCTTTTGAGATGGAATTTTCAAAATTAATTTGATACACATTTGTTGAAAGTGCCCTTGTGCTTCGATATATCATTTACCTCGCAAACAAAACACCAAAAAAAGGGGAAAATTTTATAATTGGGCGGGTATCCAAAATGAAGTGAGAATTGACTAGAAATTCAAGCCTATTCTCACTAGGAAAACCACCAAATAGCATTTCCAACGATGTTTGAATCGATATTCAACCCACATGGTCTCACTTGGGTGAAATCCAAACCTTAAAACCCTACCTCTTTATTTAAATCTCAAAAACGAATACCTTGACAAGGTATTTAAATAGATTAATTAGGGTACGATTATTATCTAGGTATCTTAGGTTTCAATAAAAAGAAATTATAGGGTTTCAAGTGGCACCTCAATAGCTATTGAGAGTTGAAAGATGTAGTTTATTCCTTCACTCTCTAGAACCAACATAAAAAAAAAAAGCTTGAGCCTCACTTTTGTTAATCAATTTGTTTTGTGTGTTTTTAAAATATATGAATTTGTAAGTTGATTTTCCTTTTTGGCTTGTTCAACTCCTTTTGTGTTGTTGCGTAAGTCTTTTTGTGTTGCTATTTGCTTTTCTTATGTTATTGTTTAAGTCCTTTTACATTGTTGTTCAAGTTCTCTTGCATTGATGTTTGCTCTTGTTTCATTGTTGTTAAAGTTTTCTTGTGTTGTTATGTAGTTTTTTTTGCATTGTTCCTAACTCTTCTTGCATTACTTTTGTATTTTTTTGCATTATTATTTAATTCCTCTTACTTTTTTTGCTTTTCTCTAACTATTGTTCAAGTCTTCTTATCATTATTTGATTTTTTTTTTACTATTGTGTGGGTTTTCTTGTTCATGTTCAACTAAAATTAGAATAGTTAAAACAATTTGAATGAGTTGAAATGGTGAACATATGAAATTATGGAAGAAATATTTTTTATCATTTTTTGATTTTTTTTGTAATTAAATAAATGAAGTATTTTGCTAAAAATAATTAAAATTTTTATTATCAACTTGTGAAAATTGTTTTTGAAAATTGATTAGTCTTAAATTGTTGAGAACTAACCTTTATAAATTGGTTGAATTGTTTTTTTTCAAAAGATTAATACCTTAGTTACTTCTCTTTTGTGAAGATTGTTTTTTTAATAATCAATTTGCTTCTTCAAATAATATGTTATAATCAAAATTAATGACTCTCACCCAAAAAAATAAAATCAAACGCTAAAAAAACACAATTAAAAAGGTAAAAAATTCCCACCATTCAAATATAATACAAATATTTTTCATGACTTGAATATTGTTAGGTGTAGATTAAGCTTGAAGTCAAGGGAAATAACAAAATTAAGGCCCATTGGATGTGAGAGTTGAACATAAACATGTTTTTAGTAATGTCGTTAATCATCCCTCATCAACCAAAAAAAAAATTCAAAATTTTCAACAGATGAAATTTTTCAAGAAATCACAACATGAATCATCTAGAAGACTAAAAAATGAAAAATCCTTGTTAAAAACAAAACATACATCCCAAAAATATATATATATCCTTACCAAAAAATAGAGCCTTTTATTGAAAATAGAAAGCCTTAACATTTCTTGAAGATCAAACATATGAATGTGCCATCCAAATACATTAATAAATTTTCAACAAATATTTTTGGAAACAATTCATGTGCATAAAGGATTTTTTATTTTATTTTTTGGACAAATAGATAGAATCCATTAAAAAAAAAAGAGGAACACAAATATTGGACCAAGACCAAGAGAAACCCAACCCCAATCACAACACAACCAAAAACATTATTCAAGAAAATTCCATTTCTTAGGCAATTGATAAATACATCTAACTTTTTGGTCACCCAAACAAAGATGGCATGGTGCAAGCACCACCATCTACCAAATTCAATCAACAAACTTTGTTCTATGTCAAAATATTTTTTGACCTTCACAAACATGCATTGCCAAGCAAGTCTAATGAAATTAACGAAACTTTGTCACATAAACTTCCCAAATTGCTCATCATACTACCTAGTGTGGCCTATGTTGTTGGTCCAAGCGTGAACCCATTACAAAATAGGGAAACTCAACATGTGAACATTGGTTTGGAATGTATGTATCGATTTTTCAAATGACCAAATATGAAAGGAAATCATGCTTGAATTGAATGATAAGCTTTCAAGTGTTACCACATTTTCAACTGATTTTTCCTTCCAAAACCTAGTTTTTTGGAATTTATTTGAACTTTTGGTGGCAAAAATCATTTAAAAATCAATATTTCCCACATTTTGAATCCAAATCTTACCAAATAAATTCCATTAAATCATGTTCATCAAGATCTTTCCAACAACATCAAAGGCACATTCCAATTCCTCCAAAACTTTCAGCTATAATTTAAGGATCCATAAAAAAATTTAAATGGGCCTTACCAAGCCTTCACCTTAACAACCATCACTTACCTACTACAACCTATGAACTCTTTTGTTTTTAAATTGTGTTGGAAGGATTTCATGAATTGATAACTAACTTTGAAAAATGCCATCTCCCAAGGAATTGAAGGTTTAAGGGTGTTTTTTGCACCTAGGTAGGTTCATTCCTAAGTGTAAAAGATCACCATAGAAAGTTCATAATTTTTTTCTTTATAAATGTTAATCCATTTCTCCCATTATATTTAGGGATTTAAAAATTCCATAGTTCATTAACCCAAAAGGCAAATAAGTTGTTAATGATCCTTCCTCAAAGGCTTTTTTTTTTCCTCATCCAATTCAAATTTGTCTTATATCACTTCCCATGGGACAAGTTCATGTCTATCACGTTGTCCAAAGGTTGTCAACATGTCTAAGGCTTTTCTTGTGCAACTCATGTGTCCTAAGGATAAACATTATGAAGTTTCCCCCTTTGGTACCGTTAATCACCATTGCAAGAAAACATGGTTTGTTTTGTTGAAATTTTTTATCAAAAAGATCAAATTGTGGCATGTATGAATTTGATTAGTTAGCCATGTTGGAAAAATCAATTTTGACATATCCAAATTGACTATAAATCAAATCAAGACCTTTTTTATTAATATTTTTTGGGGCCACTTGTTTTTTAACTAATCGTTAATTAATGATCATATTGACTAATTAACTTAATCAACTATCATTTTATCAAAATGGGCCAAAGCATGGTAAATTAGACCAAAAAGTATGTCTGCCTAAAATCCTTTTTAAAAATATAATAGTTTTTTACAAAAACACAAGAAAATAGATTGGAAATTTTTTATTATTCATTTTGAAAAAAATTATGCCTCCATTGGGTTTATAATAAGTTGAGTATAAAATTTGAAAACCTTTAATATAACAAAAGTAAGTAACAAATAGTTTTGAAATTGACTAGTAAATATTTTTTTCAAACCTACTTTTACATTATAAGATAAATACATTTATATTATAATGTGAAAAAGTTGAAAAACCACAAGTACATTTTAGGGCCCCATTAATTCAAAAAATAATTAGATGTAACATTTCATCTATTTACAACCTACTTAAAAGCTATAAAGTAAATTGTGAGTTTTGCTTGAATTCCTATGAATCTACTTAAACCTACTTTAAACATGTAGCCTTTAGTTAAAGTTTTACAAAGTTGAAGATAATTTTCATATTAATCCTTGAACTAAATAATATTTTAAATTTCAATATATTAAAGCATACTTGATGCCCACTTTTCATTTATGCTACAAAGTATATTTGTCATCCAATTTACAATGCTTGGACCCAAATAAACAACAATTTGACTTAATATGTAAGTACATATTAAGTAGGTAGGTATTAGGTAGGTCAACCAAGCCTAGTCCTAGGCACTTAAACTAATTAAGAACTTAACCTAGGTTAAAAATTAATTAAATTACCAATTTTAAACTAGCTAACCAATATAACTAAATTTATTGTAAGGTGAAAATGTAAACCTTTCATTTCGAATTGAAAGGTCAAGTCTTCAACAATTGCACCATATCTTCAACAAACAATAAATTATGTCATTTTATTATTATGAACATCTTTTTTTAACTTACCTTGGAAGCCTAACTTAGTTATCCCATGCTACTTAGTTTAACCTACCTATCTTGTTTAAAAAACTCCTTAGTCAATTAACCTTTAAGCTATTATCTTGGAAACCACCCATTTAACATGTTTACCTACTTATCTACCTATTCACCTACATATTGTTAAGGAATAAAATTATGGGACTTGAAAAATGTTTGTAATAAGATGGCAGGGTAGCAAGCAAGACAACCTAAGTAGACAAATTGAAATGTAAATAAATCGAAATGAAATAGTAAATTGAAATGACAAAATAGTGTTTTAAAAGTTGACATGTCAACATGGCAAACTTATTGTCATGCAAATGTCCAACTTGTCGTTATGGCAAAGAAGAAGTAAAATGTAACAAATTGACATGTTGGGCAAGTAGGTGATTGCAATTGTTTATAACCTAGTGTAAAATACATTTTGATTTAATAGAAAACATTTCTTGTGTGATAATTTTTGAAATTATTTGCGGAATTTTGAATGCTTGTCTAGGAGGTGCAAAAAGTTCACAATTTCATAATTGAAAGTTCACAAATGTGTGCTTAGATTGAAAGCGTGATTGAAAAAAAGGTATCTACAAGAAACTAAAATTGGAATACAAAGTGGAAGGTATTATTGTCCGAGATAGAAAAAAAATCAAAGATTCAATGCCCAACCAAATACCATACTTGATAAAACATTAATTCAACATACCTTAATATTACCACAAAAGTTCAATAATAAAGAGGGTAATTATTGTTAACCAACCAATAGAATAGTCATTTTACCATACTTTCACAAAAAATGAAATTGTTTTAAAATCATGATTTCTGCAATAACGAAAGGAAATTTTAAAAATGGAACAAATTATGTCCAAAAAGACTTGGGAGATTGAATGTAGGCTATTTTAAGAGGATAATAGAGGAGATGTTGCCATCTATGATGGTAATTATGGGTGTTTCCACTTTTGATGTCAAGATGCAAAAACCCCTAGAGGACTAAGAGATAAACATCACCTATTGGTATCATTTGTGGTGCAGAAATGCTAGGTTTAAAACACGAAGTTTTGATGAAGAAAAAAATGGAAATAACATCTTTCAAGTTGGAAAACAAACATAAAAAACAACTAGGGGAGGGCAAGACTAATTCTACCTTTAAGAGGACTTATTACTTGGCTACTTTCAAGGGTAGGTGGCACAGATGGTAACAAAACAAAAATAGACCAAGACTTTAAGATTTCAAAATGAAAATATAGAAGAAGAAATGGTACATGCAAAAGGAGGTAGCCATGGAGGGTTACAAGGTGAATTCCAAAGGTCAGCCCATAATTTAGACATCATGAGATCACCTACTATAGTGACTACCATGGGAATTCCATCCATAGCTAGTTTTGAAGTGGAGGTGATATAACTAAATTCTAAATATGAGAGGAGGCAAGCCATGAGGAGGTTTGAAAAACTTAAACAATTGTCTATAAGCAAAAGTTTAAAAGTAACAAAACTACCTTCCCTTTGACCATTAAATGCAAGTATAACTGATGACATGTGGGGAGGTAGGGCACCAAACAATAGGATGTCACTACCATGTCTTTCAATTATGGATGACAAAGGGGTGCCCAACCAGAAACATCAAACTAGTGATTTTGGAGAGGACATGAAAATGAATTATACTTGAATGAAAAAGAAAAAGGATAGGAGGATAGTAGAAGCGCCCATTCTAGAAGATCAAATGAAACAGCCCATCTCCAAGAAAGGACATGACGAGGTAACTCGAGGTCCAACATTCCAAATATTGTGGGTTTGTTTACCTTCCACCATTGGAGGTCCATAATGGGGACCCCAAATGTATGGAATGGGGCCAACCATGTACCCTAGAATGCCAAGATTTTAGGTTCCATTTTACCAAGCTATTGCCCTATCATAAAAAACTAATCAAGAGGCAACAACTATGGGAAAAACATATTTTAGTAAAATCAAACTAGGCAACAAACCAAAGGGGGTGTTAGGACATTCCACCTCCCATGTATTTAGCTAGGGAGTTGCATCAAAACAACAATCTAGAAGGCATTCATCTACAAGGGGTAGGGGAGGAAATCAACTTAAAGACTCCTCCAACGCTTCGTCAAATTTAAACAAGGGTAAAAATAGGAAGAAAAACCAACTCCCACTATTGCTTCCAGGATGGGAGGGATGCCACCTAACTAGAACCCCTACTTTCCACGGTACTTAGTTATGCTAATAATGACGATAACAACTAGATTTTAAAATGGTGGTAAGAAGTTCTTGAATTATCCAAAATACATTAAGAATTTAGACCTATACGCACATGTACATGTGTTCAAACAAGCAATAAAAGTTAATGGTGTCACTTAGGAGGGTATGAAAATTGCTAACTTCTAGTGGATGTTGTGAAACATGGTTTCAACTTGGAAGGACAATTTTGTGAATAGCCATCCAAAGTGTACCTTCAACGAGTTTGCTGAAGCTTTTTGTAGACCCTATCCATCAAGTGTAAAAAAGGAAACAATAATTCAATGTTAATAATTTTAAGGTGATAGCTTACATTGAAACATAATTAATAAGAACATAGTTTAAAGAAATGACCACTATATTAAATAGTTATAAAAAATTAAAATCTGAAAATAACCCCCTGTATTATCCATTCAAAAGTGAAAGAACACTAAAGCAATTGGTTTTCTTTCAATCCATTTTTCTTTCATCCAAATTTCAAATTTTACTTTGTGTTAAATTTTTACCATACATAATCAATTTGATTATATATGTGTGTAATACTCACAAGATTTTTTACAAACATATTACATAATTAAACAAAACATGTTTGTATTTTGTTGATATTTGAATAAACCCTTCTGATGAAATTCACATTAAAATCAACCATTTAAAATAGAAATTCTACAATGAAACAAAACATGTGCACAAAAAATAATTTAAAATAAAATACTTGTACGTCATGATTAGGTGTTTCTAATTATCACTTATGATTCTTGTCAATTACTTTTCCTTTCATTAGTTTAAAGTTGAAAAATAAGCTAAATTCCAAAGGAAAAAAACATATGTACAAATTTAAATATATATATGTTATCTTCATAAGGTTATCTCAATAACAAATGATAGATTGAATTTCACATTTTATTGAAAATAGACATTCTTTTGCAATAATACGAACATAACATTACTTTAAAAAATATTGAATGTAATAATTCCAAACACCTTATTCAAGAACTAAAAAGGAAAGGATTGTTTATTTCATATCATAAATGTAAAACATTCCATGCTTAACACCCTGTGTGATTTAGATTCAAAGTATAATACAATAAAACGATAGGGCAACGATCATAAATAAATGTTTATAATTCGAAATTGGAAACGAAGCCAAAAAATAATGCAAGGAATTCAAACTTTAGAAAACATGTTTTAAACATTTTGAACAAAGTTCAAAGTTGAAGCATCACAATGTAATATGTCACTAAAATCCACATTTCACAATTATGAATTCTGAAACCAAGTTGATTAAGAGATTGGAAAATTGACACATGATATTTTTCCTTTATAATTATCAACATCAAAAACATGAATTCTTTTCTTACCTACAATATGTCATTTTTTCCCACATGCCCATTGATGAAATTGTACAAATGGTAGGGCTTTAAGGATCTTTGGGCTAATGATTGTCCTTTTAAAGTTGAATCGCATACCCTTTTCCAAACATAAGAATAGGAACAAAAACAAGGCCCAATTGCAGAAAGGAAAGAGGAGGCCTCTATCAACATGGTGTCAAATATTATTAATAAAAGTAAGGCCCCTAAAGAAATTGTTTTTAAGGAAAGGGAACCCTTAGAGGACAAAGGTCCCCATGAGTGGGTAAAAGATGAAATTATAGAAATTAATGGTCAAGATGGTACAACAACTACAAAAAGAAAAATAAATAGTGAGTTAGTTTATTGTCTACTATAGACCATCCAAGGTAATTCTTAACACTAGTTCACCAAAAATAAAGGAAGTAAATGCCAACCCATGCAAACAAATCATGGACATCGAAATTAATGTGACCTTCAACAAATGTATGGTTAGCATTATATTTGAATACCTAGATTTCTAACTAGTTCAATTCCAAATCAAAATTGAAAAAGGAATTAAATGGCCAAAAAACCTTAGTGGTGGCAATGGTAATATATAATTGAATGGCAATAAAAATGATTGTCCATATTGGCCAAGGATGTGTAGTTGGATGGTGGCTTGGGAATTAATGTGATTAAAAAAGGATTGCAACATAAGTTGGGAATACCCCAACCCAAAAATAGCCTTTTAATTGAGGATGGTTAATTGTTCCATAAACAAACCATTGGGTTTCATATTAGCCTAAAACCACAAATTCAGTTCGAACATACCTTAATTATAATGGAAGTGGATGAAACATTTGCTAAGGAAAGGGTACAAGGGATAAAAATTGTTGAATAGACATTACCCCAAGAAGAGTAAATTGGAAAAATTAACTTGGGGATGACAAAGGACCCCACATGCATAAAAATCAATGTAGATTTTAAAGAGGTAATGCAAGTAATTGAAAATTGTTGAAGGAATTCTGAGATGTTTTTGCTTTAAATTACATTGAATTTTGGAAAATAACCCCCTACATTGTTGAACATAAAATTGAATTGGATACTATAATACCCCTTGTTCACCAAAAAAAATTCAAATGAATCCCAATTATGTTGTTGTGGTCAAATAAGACTTGGACAAATTTTTGACTATTAATTGAGTTCATTGAACTAGTGGAATGGGCAATTTGGTTGTCACTCGTAATGGTATTGCCCAAATCAAATAGCAAATTAAAGATTTGCATTGATTTTTCACTACTAAAATTCACAATTCATTTGACTAAGAAAATTAGTTTTAAAAAACCCATTTTGAATAGCCAACGAAAAGTCATCTAATCATTTTGGACATGTCCAACATGACCAAGATCATTTTTTTGACTAGTTATAGCGTGGCATTTTTTATTAATCATTTTGACCTATGACTATTTGACAACTAATCAAATTGAACAATTTCATTAATGTAAATTGAATATTAAATATTTATATTTTGTGTGTATATATATATATATATATATATATATATATATATAGACCAATCAACTCCCATTTAAAAATCAATGTCAATCAACAAAATGGTTGATTGTTCAACGAACAATCAATAATCGAAATGTTCGGATCAAGATTCAAACCTTGGTTTTCAAAGTGGCACACAAGTAGTTTTGCCACCCAACTACCATTTTCAAGTTACTACATGTGAAGCCAAATATTTAACTTATTTGACATTGTATCAATTCGTGCCAAAAATCATCAACTTTGAAATGTGATTTCTTTTTCATATTTTATTCAAATGAAACAAATGAAATTTCAAATTTTTCATCAATCTACACGTTTGTAATAAATGGAAACCAAAAATTTCAACTCATATTTATATTTATTTTTTAAAGTTATTGTTTAATAACAATTCAAACACAAAATTTTATCCCATACTTTGGACATGTAACTATGTATATGTATAAATGTACATTTTATAATAAAAGTTGGACTACTATTTTTAATCAAGACTAAATAATGATTAATAAAATTTATGACCTAATTTTTTCATAGTTCAATCAGTTTATAGTAATTATTTGTAAAATACATATAAATTTCTTCAATGGCATGTCATTAATAATGACAAAGTTGACACCATGTTATATCTTAACATGTATTATACGTATTGAATGAGATATCTATATATATATATATATATATAATACATGTTTTGATGTATGTACATAACAAGTTTAATATTAATAATAAAATTCATATTGGCTACAAAAACTAACTTTAATTCTTTATTTCAATCAATTTTTAATACTTCAATACTATGTAAATTCAATTATAGAAATTTTTTGTGTTTCAATATTTTAGTAATATTACATAATACTTAGAAAGTTACAAAAAATTATTATCATTCAATACATTCAAATATGTTCGTAATTTAATAATTTCAACTTTTATTAGAAATTCAAAATTATTAAACTTAAATATCTTTTGAAATATATATATATAGAATTGCAGAAAACTAACATAAATAAATATTTTAATGAAAATTATAATTAAAACTTTCAATTTTTTATATTTAATTAATTTCAAGAAAATATTGTAACTAAATAATTTCATAATTTTACCTTACTTAAGTAGCAAAATAATTATTAAAAATTAATGTAATTATATATTTTAAAATTTTTGTAATTAAGTCATTTAAAATATTATAGTAATTAAGTAAGCATAAAAATAATTATAAGTACACAATTTCAAAGAACTAATATAACTAAATAATTACAATAACTTTTTGTGATTTAATAACTACAAAAAATTATTATAAAATATTATAAAATAATTTCAGAAATTTACTATAATGAAATAAACTTTGTAAACTTCTTAATCAAATACATTAAAAAAAACTATTGTAAATAATATTTTCAAAAATTGTTGATTAATAAATTACCATGATAATTATAATTAATTCAAATTCTAAAAATCTCAACATCACATCAATTGAAGATTTTGAAAAATGATATTTATAACATATGTTTAAATAAAAATGTAAACAACAAATTGATTAAAAAATACTTTGGTTTACATAATAATGTAATATGTCATATTGTTACTAATTGACATACTAAAGGTTATAATAAATAACTTTATATATGAAATATTTAAAATATTAAATAATTAATTAATTATAAAAAATTCAAGATTGAAATTTTAATTTTAATAATATGAAAAAAAATATTAAAGTTAATATGTTTTAGTATATACCAAAACAAATATTTTAAATCATATTTGGTATTAAACCAAAATTATGAAACATACATTATTAACATTATATATATTTAACTTACCTAACACAAGATTTAGGGCACCTAGTTAATATAAACAATGTTTATCATTTTTGAGTAAGCCAAGTGCCATTTTGACCAACAGAACCCATAGGGTACATAGGTAGTATAAGTACCCCTTGTCACTTTTGACTGAATCAAATGTCATTTTGACTATAATACTCATTGTTTAAAGTATAATTTGATTAAATGTTTAATTGACACCTAGTCGAATAATTCATTTTAATCAAATTGCTTTATTAAAAACTACACATATCATTTAACACTTGAACTTCCAATCAAAATGGATATGTTTAGGGGTCAAAAATGTTCATTTAATCAAGTTGTATGGTTTGATAAACTGTGAATTCTTGTAATGTTTATAAACTAAATATTGCCACAAAAGAAGAATACATATTCATTACCTTTCACTGACAAGGTTTGAAATAAAGTGGCGAGGTATTCATTTTTGGATGGGTTTTTAGGATATCACCATATTTGAATTACCCCATAAAATCGTAATAAAACAACCTTCATCACATATTGCAAGGCTTTTGTGTGGGATTTGGTCATGCCTTTTTGGTTTGAAAAATGCCGCCCCAATGTACCAAAACATAATTAGCAAGACATTCCTTGAATATTTGGATGTATTCATGTTGTTGTTTTTGGATGACTTCACATTATTTAGTGACATGGATATTCACTTTCCAAAACTTCGAAAGTGTTTTGAGAAATGTATGGAATTTGGTATCATTTTTATCCAGATAAATGTCTATTTTTGGTACATTTTGACATCATCCTTGGTTTCATTGTATCCAAAGAAAATAAATTACCAAATCCAAAGGATATTGAGGCCAAATGATATCAAAATGCCACCAATTATTAATAGTTGGCCTAGTTCTATCATTGTTTTGTGAAAAAAATTGTCATCATTGTGGCACCAATCACAAATTTATATGAAAGTATGAACATTTTTTATGAACTCTAAAGTGCCATGAGGCACAAGAGACCATAAAATGAAAATATGTGGAGGATCCAATTTTGATTGCTTCCCATTGGGACAAGGAATTTGTTATTCATAAAGTTGTATTTAATTTGGTGTGGCTCAACAATGGTTGTCAAAAGCATTAATGGCAAGTGTGACCAACCCATCACATATGTGTCATGTCTTTAAAATAATGACTATGAAATGAAAGGCATTGTTGATGGACATTCTTCACAAATGTTGGCAATTACCTTTTGGGTAATAAGTTTGTGTTTTTTGTGGATCATATGGATTTAACCTATCTTATGAAAAAACATCAACTGTCAAGAAGATTGTTTGACAACTACTAAACCAACATGGCAACAATTATCATCAAGTTTGTCCATGAAAATATTCTTACCTAATTTGGTTGTTCTTTTACATTTGTGACAAATCAAGGCATCCATTTTATCAATGAAACAATTATTTATTTGATGGAACATTTTTTCCTTAAACATACCAATTTCACTACCTTTAGGATAATGGTTAGGCATAATCCACCAATAAAATCATTGTTACCATCATGATTAAATTGGAGAATGAGAAGTAGAACAATTGAGATGAACATTTACAACCATTTTTTTGGCTTATTGCATTACTTACAAAGAGACCACAAGGTTTACGCCTTTTGTTGGTATATGGGTTGTAACCCCTTATGCTTAACGAATATGTGTTTCTTACAAGTTTGAAGGCTCAAATTCACTCGAAGAAAAACACCTATTTTCAATTGGTCTTTGCAACTAAATTTTAGTCACAAGTAACATTTGTGACTAAAATCCTTTTAGATGTTTTGGACAAGTCGCATGTGATATTAGTCGCAAACAACAAGGAGTATTAGATGAACAAAAAAATGAACAAGTCCATCCTTTGATTCCATTGTATACATATTTCACATGTGATTAAAATGCGATTATTTTGGTCACTATTGAAGGCAAATGATATGTTGTCACATGTTTCAATATTTAATTATTTAAAATTATTAATATTATTATTTTGAAATAATCTAGGATGTTCAATTCACATGCTTGGATTATTTATATTATGACACGTGGCCCAATGTAAATATGCCATGTGACATTAAAATGAATTTAATATTAAATTAGTAGCTACCTACATAGGTACATAAGCAGGTGCTTACAAACTGAGGCTAATTACCTACCTAAAGGGAGGTAGGTAGGTCCTACCTTCTTAAGTTATATACCTACTCATATAGGTAGGTACTTAAGTTAGTAGGTACATAAGTCAATTTAGGTGGGTAGGTCAACTTAAGCACTCACTCAACTACCTACCCACCTAGGTAAATAAATAGGTTAGGGAGGTAGGGAGTTTAAAATTATGCATAATTTTCTTTTTGTTTTGGGTTAAGCCTTTTGAATGATTTATCTTATGTGCAGACCTTTTTTAATGTGAAATTGGATGACCACTACCCCTGTTTATATAATGTTCAACCTAAGAATGGAAAACAAACAATATGGGATAAATTTTGAAGTTACAACTTCTTCACAAATTATTAAGTTGCAACCTCAAAATTTTCCTTCTACCTTTTTTTTTTTTTAGTTTTTAGATTTCTAAACAATTCAAATACATGGTTCACTAAATAATTAAATAATCATTTAATTAATAATTATTAAATTTAACATATATTTAAAATATAAACAATACACTACAAATATCAATTATTCATTATCAATTATTTAAATAACTTATAACTTCATAATATTTAACTAATTAGCTATCTAGATATTCACAACTTGTCAATACATAACTCACACATAAATAAATATTTAAAAATATTTATTTATTTTAAAAAATCTAGTCGAATTATATATAATATAATTAGTGTAAAAATAATTTATTTATTATACTTTAAAATAACTATTATAAATATTTACTTTCAAATTAAAAATAATGAACTAATAATTAATATTAGTAAATAAATTCCTACAAAAATTATTTATTTAAAAATAACATGAAACTAATTACTGTAATTACTATATACTTACATTTATTATTGGAAAAAAAATTAACGGTCAAATAATTTATTTTTCCATATGTAATTAATAATTATAAATAAAATAATCTACTGAAATATACATTAATTTTTTAAATTCCTGTAATATTACTATGAAAATATTTATCATAGATAAGTAATTATAGAATTCTTTTGATAAAAAAATTATGGTATAATAATTCTTGCAATTATAATTATTACAATAATTACTTTAACTACATTATAAATTTTCCAAATTTTTAATTCAGATATAAAGTTATAAAATTACAAATTGTGAATAAATAAATATGTTCAATTTAAAAATATTTATGAAATTAGTATAATTAATTCTTATCTGAAATAATTACAATGATTTTAAAGTAATGTAACATTAATTACAGTAATTGATTTATTTTACTGTAAGAATATAAATTATATAATATAAAAACTTATGTTGTAACTATTTAGTGTAGCTTATAATTAATAAAAATAATCATTTATAATTATTTATGAAAGTGATATGTTATAAATATTTTAGTTTATTATATTAAAATCTATGTAGTTATGGTCATAAGATTAATTATTTCAACTAAATATGATTATTCTATAAACTTAAATAAGAACTAAAGTTATAAATTATAAATTAATAGATTACAATAAAAAAGTTTAGTTATAAATTAATTATTCAAATATTTTAATTCTACCTTATAAATAAATCAAATAATTATAATATTTTTCGTTACTATAGAATTATTATTATTATTATGTTTTTATATTAACAATTTACTAATAAATAAGGAAGTAATGAGTAATACATATAATTATTTTAGTGTATCTTTGTTTTTAAATACAATAATTACAACAATTTTGCTCATTATTGTGATATTATTATAAAATTTTGAAATAAAAATCCTAATTATGAAACATAGCATTTCAGTTAGGATACGAAATTTAATTAATAATATTAAAACATAAGTTTTGTAAATACAGTAATTATTTTTATGATTGGCAACTATCATGTTAATTAATGTGAAAATTTATTTTGTAATATGATTTATTTATTTTACACAAAAATGATAAATAATAAGTAAAATAATTTATTGCAATTATTTTAAATTTGCAGTAAAATTATTCAAAAATTTTATGACGTAATAAAAACTATATATTGTAATTATATAATTAAATATTCTAGTATGCTGGAATTTAATTCTTGCAATTATTAGAAAATTTAATTCATTTAATTAAAGTTGCAATATTTTAATATTTTAAATATTAAAAATTCAAAATATGAACAATTAAGCTGAATTATAAATTATGTGTTTATTATAATTAATGTATAAGTAAAGTAATTATTATTTTTTTATAATAATTATATAATAATTATAGTTTTTTATTGTTATTAAAAAATATAAAATATTTAGTGGAATAGTCTATGTTGGAATATATATATTTGAAATTATAAGTAATTTAATGTAATGAAATTAGTGTAATTACCATAATCATATCAATGATTTTAATTTTTTAAAAAATACTATGAATATTAATTATAATTATAAATCAAATTATTATTATTATTGATGTATATAAACATATGTTGATTGCAATGAAACACCACTTCACTTGCAACTAATGAAACTTTAAATGGTTACTTTTAAATGATAAATCCAACCCGTATATAGATGTAAACCAATTTAGTTACAAGTTGGTTGTAGGTGATTGGGTTGATGTTAACATGATGTCACATTAGTCAAAGAGGGTAAAAATTTAGTTGCAAAAATCAAATATTTACAAGTAATTGTAAATGCATTGATCACATATTGGCCTTTTCGTCTAATGATTATTTACACAAATTTAGTCAAGGTGTTCACCGTAAAAATCAAGGGATAGGAAATATTGGAAGAAGTTTAATGAGAAGTTAAAGAAACCAAAGGTGCCTACCTTTAAAACAAAACTTTATAATCACAAAAATTACTATCCGATTAAACAATTTAAGTTGGGGGATTATGGGTTTTTGGTTTCCCAAAGGTAAAAATAAATGTAATGGTAAATTGAAGAAATGATGGTTTGGGCCTTGTTGTGTTTAATATTCCCTCCTTAGCCACATAATGTTGTACTAGTTTATATTGACAAGTTTGATCTTAATCCCATTTTGGTGAATGTTAATGAGATTAAACCTTCTAATTTTCAAATGAGGAAACTAAAGGATTGGTTGCCCAATTTTCTTAAAGAATGACCCCAAAAAAAACATTCAAAAGGAAGAAATTTTTCTTCTAGAAACAATAAAAACCTTTAAAGGAAAAAGAAGATTGCACCGCCCCCTCCTCTGCCCCCCAATTTTGGTAGTTTGGAAAATCAAATATTCCTAGAAGAAATCAAAGATGACTTATTAATGGTAAACATAAATTATGTCAACCTTAATTTAGAGTCAAGAATTTTAATTTATCATGAAGTAGATTTTGAGTTGATAGTAACTTCTAACTTGGGTAGGCTAGTAATTATAGCTAAAGCAATAATTACCATGAATATTAAGGGAGGAAAACATGGAAATAATTGTAAAGAAGGATGGGTTCAAAAAGAATTTTTGTACTTGCACTTCATTTCATTCAGTTTATTTCATAGTTGTCTTTAAGGTGGTAGGTGGGGAAAAAAATCCATTTGAAATAGTGAATTTCCCATTTATCATCCAATAGGGGAAGGAAGGGACTATTAAAAGGATGAAAACTAAATTAAAAAGTATCATTTGATTTCAAATAGACAAATGCAAGCCACGGGGTGTGGATGTAAAGGGAAATACTTGGTTGAAAACAACAATACTTTTTACTTTGGAAGTGTAATTATCACAATGTTTGGAGCATAAGGAAGAAACCAAACCTTCTTCTTCCTTTCCTTAAATTTTTGTTTTGCTAAAGAAAGTTGGAGTTAAAGAAGAAGCCAAAGTGATTTAGGAGGGGGAACATTGGGAAGCACACATGGATAAGTTGTAGGTAGTAATGCATGCTACATGAAGAATACGAAAGAGGCGATGATGGTGAAAAAAATGTTGGTTGAAAAAAAAAACCCAAAGGAGAAAGGAGAACATGTAGCATTATAAATGCATGTGCTAAAAACCATGCATACAATAGAAAATGGTTTAAGGAGAGTGATGTTACTTAGGTTGGGAAGGTGAAATTGAATGATTTATTGGGCTTGCATTGGGGAATCATTCAAGGTGACTTAATAGCAAAACTTTTGGCAAGAATGAAAAACATGGATGAAAAGCACATGAAGGTTAAGTTGCGAGGGAAAACAAACAAAAAACACCAAGGAGGTGATAAAAAAGGATGATGAAACTACCTCATGTCGAACTTGACATTCCATGGCTTGAGCTTGCTAAACACCCCAAATTGGAAAAGTTGGTAGCATATTTGGTTCCAAAGGGAAGTAAATTCATGTGGGAGGGCTAGGTGGTAAACAAGATGTTGAGAAAATGTCCCCTTTGAATGGGTGTAGTTTTATAAGTGCTTTAATTCAAAAATGAACAAATTTATTGTAGTTTTCCAGCATGGTGTTATTAATCTGGAAGGTAGAAAAGGGAAAATCAATCAATTGGGTTGGGGTAGACTACAATGGGTTCAAAGAAGATATGGAAAGATGGCTCCTAGGTAAGTTGCAACTTGCAAACTTGGAGATTGTTTAGGTTGTAGATGTGTTGTTATGTTGAAAAGAAAACCATCAACTAATTAGAATGGTATTTTAGACCAAGAGGAAGATTAAAAAGTACATGTATAACTTCAACCACAACTTCTAACATATTCAAATCATGGGGAGACTATTATACATGTAGGTGAAACCTTGGCCAAAACCTAAGGGGGAAGGTACTCTAGCAACTACCATTACATTCACAAGAACTACTAGGGCATCTACCCTTCACCTAAACCAAGGAAACCATTCACAAGGAAGCCATAAAGAAAAAAATAGAAACATGGGATTTTTTAAAAAATTGATTGAAAATTCTAGTTATATATCTATGAAGGAAGGTAATTTGATTTATTTTGTAGTTATGAGATCCACTAAACTAAGATGTTTTAAATCATGTTCTTGGTGTCTTTGGAAAGCTTTTGACAAGGAAGGGTGCATGGGCTTGGTTTCATGATGTTTGGACTTGCGGTGCAAAAGTTTTTGAATATTAAATGATTTTTTCATTGAAAATTAAATTAAATCATAGCTCAAAATTTTGAAGGAATTGGAATGTGCCTTTGGTGTTGTTGGAAAGATCTTGATGAGTAGGAAAGTTTGAAATGTTCAAAATACATGTCAATCAATAAAAAAAACCAAATCATGTCAAGATTGAATGATGTTCATTCTATTAAAAATAATTCAAACATGTTCAATTTTTTAATTTGCATGCCCAAGTTAAGTTTTTGTTTGTTAACTAATAATATCATATGGCATTTCTAAGAGACTAGTGAGATATTGATTTTTAAGTGATTTTTGGTACTGAAAATTCAAATAAATTCCAAAAAACTAGGTTTGGAAAGAAAAATCAGTTGCGGACATGGTAACATTTGGGCCAATGACAAAGACCACATTAGTTGTTACTTGATCAACTAAGGTTACCATGAAACAACCTGCAAAAAATGACCCATTTGCTAAAGTTAGGAGGTGGTGCCATGAAAGTTTGTCGAACTCATTATCATGTACAACAACCCTAGTAAATGTGAAAATGGTGAATACAAATATTGGTCTAAGAAGGGCCATTATTTGGAGGAAGAATTTTAGGAAGGTTTGGAATTAAGTGGAAATCAAAAGGGAGATGTTATATTCCAAAAGGAAGAGGTAAAATGTCCCACCGACTTTGAAAGGTACCTTTGTTACCCTTTTGGAGATCATAAAAATAAATGGCAAGATCCATTCATGCCCATTTTAGAGCTCTTTTGTTCAATGCTTCCAAAAGAACATCAAAGGTATTGTGGAAGAAAAATCACCAAAACACCATTTCCCTATCACTTTTGTTAAAATAAAGAACCTATGGGGGTTAACCATTGGAGAGGTAATGGTTAAAAGAGTTGTTGTAATAAAAATGTTGGCTAAGAAATAACAAGTACACAAGAAGAAATATTATTCTTTTCCACCATCACATTACAACTATTGTTCGATTTGATAACATTTTAATCACATTTGGCAATCTTAAGCTTGCAAGTGGCTTATTGTATTATTTAATAATCAATATTGTTTATAATTATAACTTGCATTACATTGTTTTCATTTATGAATATAATTTGAACCTTTTTTTTTCAATAATTTGAAATTGTTGATGTGAAATTTGAAATAGCTTTTAACTTTATTTATTTAATGCACTATAATGGGTTAGTGATTTTTTTGACATCTCTTCAACTATCAACATGGTACATAAGTTGACCCATTCATTTTTAACATGTTAACACCATTGTTCATGAGTTGAATCATTCACTTGTAATATGTTAAAATTATTAGGTTTCATTTTGCACTTATTATAATATATTAAAACACATAAAACTTGATGCTTTGTAATTATACTTAAAGGATTTAATAAATTTTTTCACATAACTTGAACTATCATCATCTATATATGAATTGAATCATTCACTTTAAAACTATTGAAACTAGCACTTGAATGTTGTAAGTTGCACTTAGTATTATATATATCGAATCACACACAACAATTTAATGCTTTACATTTATATTTGAACGTGCTAATGAATTTTTTCACATTTCTTAAACTATCAACATTTGCACATGAATTGAATCACTTTGAATGTGTTAATTTCATAACTCACGAATTACATTTTGCATTCATCATAATTTTTTGAGATGAATATGTAAAAACTTGGCACATTTTACATTTATGTTTGAATGGGTTAATGATTAAGTTAAAAAGTAAGTTATGCATACAAACTACAAGATGCATGTACATATATAAATTACAAATTTTTCAACCAATGTTTTTACATTTACTTAAATTAAAATGTATGTTTTTTCCTTAGTTTGTTTTGAACATCGTGGAGTAGTTTTTTATTATGAATATTCATGATGCCACACTAAAAAACACTAAAAATAATCCCTATTTTTTTCACATTTTTCCCCTTGGCTCAGGAGGGGGAAAAAAAAGATTTGAAAATAAATAAATTTAAAAAGTAATATTTACTACTTATTATTATTTTTTACCATGATTTTAAAAAAATTAAGCATGTTTTGTTCCAAGTTTTTGTTTAAATATTTAGAGATGAGAATTTCAAATTATTTTCAAATTTTGAATATATGAGTGAATTAAAAATGATGATTATAATAATGACATAATTAAATTTTTATTTTCTCAAATTTGTGTTATTTGTGCAAGATCATCCATAAGAAGATTTGACCATCTTTTGGTCATAGACCATGTATGGAGATATGAAATGATTAAAATATTTTTAATATTCTAGCACTGGTCATAGAACCCATTGTAAAATTCTAGCCTTTCAAAATAAAATAAAATTGGTAAGTTCTAGTTTTCTTAACAAAAAAAAGTTCATTTGTTCATGTTGATGCCCTATTGATAAAATGGTGAAAATTCACAACAAAAAAACAATTCAATTACAACGTTAAAATTTATTCTAAAATTTTCAAATGTTTTGGAAAATGTTTATAATACTCTTAAATGTTGTTTAAAAGTTTTAAAATAAGTTTTATGTTGGAATTATTTATGAGTGTATTGTTGGAGTTATTAAAATTATTACATTTCTTTTTATTAATTAGGAGTAGGATTTTTGTTTCATATTTTAAAATTCAAAATTTTGCCAAAATTATTGTCATGTTCATATTTTTCTTCAAATTTTCATTACTTTTCTAGAAATTTCCCCAAACAAATCACCAAGTTGCAACTATTCAATATCAAAATGTTTTTTAGTTAAGGGGGATTAATCCAACTATTTAATGCCAAAATTTTACAAGGAAAAAAAGGTAAATTTTATTTTGATATCATTAGAAAAGATAGTATTAAAAATATGTTGTCATATTGTTTTCAAAGTTGTGTAATCATTCAATTGTATTAACATATGATTAATGTTGGTAAAAGAAAAACGATCTTGGAATAAATTGGTTATATTGACTATTTAATTAATCTTTTTACTTGTGGCTAATTTTTCCATTTTAAAAGGGCAACAACATTAAAAAAAAAACAATTGGAAAAAATTCAAATTTTGTGAAATTAAAAATCTATTATCAAATTTTTATAATATGTTATAATAGGTAGCCATAGTATTGACATATTTAAGTAATTTTCCAACTCCATAACTTGTGTATAACCAAACACGATTAAATACTCTTATGGATGATTTCCATATATTTGAATGATGTTACAAAAGTGAAGGAAAAAAAACTTTGTACCTAATCATATTGGGGAAATTTTTTAAAAATTATTCTTCAAAAAATGAATATAAATTTTACATATGAAAATAACATTATTAAAGATTCGATGAAAAAATTATTGAATCCACAATGAATTAAATCACATTTGCAAAGATTATAGGTCAATTTAAACATTAATTATTTGTATAATCTTTTATATATCCATAACATGCTATTTGAAGTTATTTTTTAAAAACTTTGAAATGATTATTTATAAATTATAATATTAAAAATAGTGAATAAACTTCAAGATCATGTGTTCATGTGTAACATTTGAACAAATTTTGAAAAAAAGAAGTATGTTAAACAATTTAGGAAATGTTTGAATTTCTTAAATAATTTCGTGCTAAACATATTAAAGGTATTTTATTTTCTTTTATGTTATTAAATTTTTCAATTGATTTGGTGGTTAAAACCTCAGGGCATTTACAACACGAAAGATATGTTTAGCACGAAATTATTTAAGAAATTCATTGCCTTCATTGCAAACCTTGATGGATGAGTGCATTATTATATGTATTGTGTATATACATTGATATTATGTACAAATGGAATGTACAAACATGTACATATGGTGATGGTGAATGATGTTAATAAAAAATGAGAAAAAAATTGTTCTATTTTTCATGGCATGCCATGAAAAATTATAATTTATGACATCATGGCTTGAAGGAATTTGTTTTTAAAAAGCATTTTAATCCATGTCATGTTAACTTGGGACCTCATAATATCCATGTCGAAATTTTAAATTTTAAAATTACTTAGTGCAACATGTGAATGTTTAAAACAACTAAAAATAATTTCACTAAAAATGTCTTAATCAATTAATCCATTTAAACCAAAATCATACAAGTTGCATATTAGTCAAACTTTGTCCCATTTCATTAAAAACCTCATGAATTTGGGTAATTGCAAAACCCATATTTAATTATTTATTATGGTAAAAATTGTTGGACACATGGAAGTTATTCTTTGAAGTCATTTACTTTCACCCATTATTGTTGTAAGGGCAAACATAAACCTAAAGATAAGTAGAGGTAAACCAAATTCCCTTCCCCAACAGTTATCAACATTCTAAAAGATCACATGCATTGAAGGTGAAGGTGGATGTACCATTTACTTCCACTCCACACTTGGAACCTATTATCTATTTTCATTCACATGAGAAAAAATTGATGTTTGCAGCTAAATTGATTATGTTTGCAACTATAAAGTTGATATCATTTTTGGGCCATACAATTGTTTGTGCAATTAACATGCAATTAATGGTGCATAAAATGAACACATGCCTTAAAATTAATGGCTTAAACTAATACATTCCTAAGTTGTATGTAGGTATTCCAAAAGGATTAATTGGTGGAAGAGTTGCATAACCTACAAGCCATTTTGAACCATACAAAAGGTAGTTGTGTTGAGTGTGGTGGTAGGCCAATTGAAAACATTGAGAAGGAGCAAGGTCATAGTTGTCAAAGGGAAAAATAAGGTTGAAAAACTTTCCCAATAATATAGAAAAAGAATTACCACCCTAAAGGAACACTTGAAGGAAAAGAAACTAAAAGAGGAAAATCTTAAAAGACATTTGGGAGAACTTATGGATAAAAGAAGGTTGTTAAAAACCATAAGTTGCATGAAATGCAAATTTTGTATTAGTAGGTAATAAGACTCAAAGAGTAACCAAAATACCAACAAATGGGAATGGATGAACAAGTGGACCAATTGGTTCACTAGGACATGAATAATAGTTTGGAGAGAAAATTTGAAACAAACACAAGATGACAAGGATTGCTTGATGGCCAAATTGTAAGAAATGAGTGAGGATGTGATTACCACAAGGTAGCAAAATAGGCTGATTTGGGGCAATGTAACATTGCAAACGTGAATGATTTGGAAGTGCCACCATATTAGTAGGAGGGGATGAGGGGGGCTAGTGGATAAAAGGGGAAAGGGGAAACATTTTAACCATCTTTTTTCTTGTAAGTTGTATTTTGGACATAATTGATAGCAAAAACGAAAACAATTTTTTTAATTTGGACAACACCTAGGAGGACAAAAAAATTGACCATGGTGTTTTGGATGAAGTGTACATGGGAGTAAGTGTGCATGTTTTTTATTAGTCATCAGGTATGGAGGTTTCCGAGGAAGTATAATGGTAGTATTACATTTGGATCACCTTTTGGACGTGGAAATGGGTAGTTAGAAAGGAGGTTGTAAAAGTTGGGAAAAAGGTTACATATTGTGATAAATAAAACATGGTCCTTGTGACTAAGTGGAGAAGAATAATGGTACTATCTTTGGGAAATTTTTGAAAGGGCATGGTAGGAGTATGGTAAGGGGCTACAAATCTCTTGCCTTTTGATTTCTTTTTTTGGGAGTTTTACTTCCTTCTAATTTATGGGGTTTTAGGCTATTGTTTTCATTTCGGGGATTTTTTCCTTATTATTGTATCCAAGTTCTAGCTTATGTAATTTGAACAATTGTAGTTAATAATCTTTTTTTGAGGCTAACAATTAGTTTAAGGTTTATTGGTGGCAATTGTTGGGTCCTTAGAGAGGAAATATTAATAGGAGTAAAATTTCGCCTTCAACCCATTGCATTTGATTCTTGAAAACTTCATTTACTACCTATAACACATGGAGGATCAAATGCATTGTTGATTTTCCAATAGCAAAAAACTCATTGCATTATAAATACTTAGATGCATGAACTTTGATGTTCATTGGGATTGCGCACTTGTAATTTGTATCTTGTTTTTCTATTTTCTATTTTAAACTTATGGTCAAGTGTTTCCAAAATGATATATTAATTTGAAATTGTTCAATCTATTTCTTGTCATTATATTGAGTCATGGAAATGATGAATGCCACGTTGTTAACCTTGCTTTAACCCAGTTTATTAGTTTTTGACTTAAAAAAAAAATCATACATGCGAAAAATTATGAAATTATATATAATAAATATAATAAATGATTATATATAATGACCTTTTCACATTTTTATAGTTGGTGCTTTCAAAAGTATTAACTAGAACACTAACTTCATTTTATTTAGAAGTAATCTAATTGTTATAACAACCAATTGTATTGTCTTAATTTCAAATAATAATTTGGAATAAAGTTTTCCTTTCTCCAAAAACAAAGAAAAATTGCTAAATCCTTGATAACCTTGTCTCCAAGATATAATGAATTAATAAAAATTTCAACATGTTTCATAATCTCAAGGTTGAACCAATTACATGGAATTACCCTTAAACACTCAAGGACTACAAGTATTACCATTTCTATTGTGTGAAACATGAAGTGATTCCATGGTCAAATTAGGATGGAGGCACTATGTTGAAGCCACCCCAATCAATCTCCTAATTCAATACATACACCACAATAGAGAATATGAATTTAGGTGATTGGTGCTTGAGCAGTTGGGTTACTGCACATAGCTGATGTTTAGGGCAGGTATTATAGGTGGTAACTCTGGCCAGCCAATGCCATGCCGCCATGCCACTCAACTCCCCCAAATATCTCTTACAATTTCAAAATGTTGCTTGAATCACAAATGTATGATATAAAAGATAATCAAATGTTGATTTGACCAAAACTTTGTTGCAACGTAAAAGGCAAGATATATCCCAACACATTAACAATGGTATTGATCAAGACACAACCCAACTCAAAAATGTTTAACAAACATTAGAGTTATCCATTAAGTCTGGCGATTATGGAGCCAGAACGGCCGGTTTTGGCGTAATAGGGCATCAAACACGTAACTGGGAATAAAAATTTTAGAAAGCAAATTAAGTGGGACCCAAACTAGTCTTTCCACCAATTTTCATCATCATGTCTTTCCTTTTTCATAAGCTTGGGCACTGCTGCTACATATATTTTCACTGCTCTTACCTGTACAACGACTATAATTAGTCTCAAACCTTGTGCATGAAATGCTGAGTTTCAGCATTTCATAATGAGATTTAATAAAATTTCCTTTCTTTGCAAATACCACTCAAAGAGGGGACAAGGGGTGAAAGAGCAGGGCCAAAGACAGAGTGTCTTTACAGATTAGTATAATATGTCAAGAGCGAACTGAAAAATATTGTTCAACTAAACAATGGGAGCAATGTCCAAATTAGAATCCTTTTCAAGGACGATTTTCTGTTTCATATTAATTAGTTTGGGGTGCCTCACAAGTCCAAGTTTTTCTTTTTGCAACGAGCCAATTTGATTGGTCTATTGCAAAAAAAAAGGTTGAAACTTTGGAAAATTCTATGGAAAGATGGAGTGCCTCCCCCTTTGGCCATGTATATAGGTGAGAAAGGGGAGGACTTTGGGCAAAACATATGGGAGGAAAGTGAGGTGCTATTGGGAACACCCTTGGGGAACACATTGGGAACCTAGAGAACATGATGAGAACTTGATGCAAACATGTTGGGAACAAGGAAAAAATGAAAAAAATCCTCAGTCCCGCCCTTCCAAAACTTAAAAGAAAAAAAATCAAGGCACTTTGAGCACATGCTGAAGCTTCCCATTGGCTGCATGAAATTTCTATTCCCAAAACTGTTTGTCACCATTTTTGGCCTGGACTAATTACCCCCATTATAAACCAGGGGTTACTTATTTATTGGTACCATTGTGTGGCTCCGATATGAAAAGCTTAGGGAAAACATTAACAAAAAGAAGAATGACACAAAGTTTCATTTACCAATAATGAAGACCAATTTTGTTTTTCATGTCATGTCAATTATTGCTTGCTCTTATACAAAGGCTTTGATTTAGAGACAAATTGTGGGCACCCAAAAGTTAGCAATAGGGCCCAACTAGGTTTGAAATTTAGCTTGGCTGTTTTGTTGGCCCTACCCCTGGAGATTTTGCATGGGTGTAAGAACTAAGAATTGAGTGATTATTTTGGCTTCAGTCTGGGACAATGGGCTGTAGTCTACTCTCTAACCTTTTTTTAAATCAAATTCATTTTTGCTTTCAAATTACATTTCCATGTTACACAATGCTATCATCTCTCATTGTTTGAACCAGTGTTGGGCCAGTTCTTGGTTTCTTTGAGAACTGTCAGGTTTGGATCTAAAGTAAAAAAAAAAAAACCCTCCAGTTCTAGGTTCAATCTTTGTGAAAATCTTTGATTTTGGGTTTAGGTTAGGGTTTGTTTTGTTTTATTTTTGAGGATGATTTCTAAGTGATTTTCATTTAAAAAATTTATTTTAGTTTTCTCATCAAGTTCCCAAAAGGTTCTAATGGTGTTCATATCAAAATCTTAAAACTTTTCATTGGGTTCCCAAAGTTTGCAAATTGTTCTCCAACTTGTTTCCAAGAGCAACAAGAGAGAACAACATAGGGATTGCTTAAAAATCATTTTAGTGCTACAATGGGGGATGTGCTTAAATATTAAAGCTTGGGGCTAGGACCTAAGACTCTAAAACCCTAGAACTTAGACATATGAACCTAGAAACCCTAACCCCATACCTAATCTTAAGACTTGAACCTTGTAAAAAAAAACCTTGAGACCTGTTGAGTTTGGGTCCATGTAAAACCATTGGGTCGGAGCCCATGTAAACTCATTTGGTCCAGTTCCTGGCTAGGTTCGGGTCCATGTAAACCTATTGAGTGGGGTTCTTACACTTGGACCTAGCTTGAAACTTGGAACAACCAACATTGGTTTGAATGAGTGTTGGCTGGTTATTGAGTTTCAACCTAGTTTAATCAACCAATGTTGGCAGGTCCTTGAGTTTTGACCCGGTTATGAACTAGGTTATCAATCTTATGACACTTAAACATTTCTATAATAAAAACCTATATACATATATATGTATATATCATTTTGCTAAAAATCTTATAATCGGTTAATTAATAACCAACATGATAACTGGTAATTATGAACCAATTATTTGATAACTTACTATTATAATGCATAATCAACAATTATTACCCCCAAAATATTGATAACCTAATGGGCATTCAAATTTGTTTTTTGATATTGACATTGATAACTTAACTAGCTTCAGATTGTTTTTAAGGAAAAAAAAAAAAAAACCTTCTCAAGAGTTGTGAAAAGAAATCAATAGCCTGCCAACACTGGTTTGAACTTTGAACCTGCCATAGAAGGTGCACAATACAAAACAAATCTGAACTTGAAGCCAAAAACACATTGTGGTGAACTGCATAGGGTATCCAGGCCGGTCACCGAACACTTAATGTCTCGGAGGTCTGCGAATTTCTGGAGAGTGCTCCTTTGAATTTCATGCCCCAAGAGGAATTTTAGCCCTACTATTTGCGCACCC
>Ga0116231_10004052_pt1 | contig 29915 bp, 35 predicted proteins | sample S1TSphgellanicum_2_FD_89695 | JGI IMG/M metagenome (GOLD analysis project Ga0116231, IMG submission 89695) | Host-associated microbial communities from peat moss isolated from Minnesota, USA - S1T2_Fd - Sphagnum magellanicum MG | ecosystem: Host-associated > Plants > Peat moss > Unclassified...
GATGTCGAACTTCAGTCCCTGCTTGCGGCAGACGCCCAGCGCCTTGGGCACATTGGGCGTCTCCATGAAACCGTAGTTGATGATCAGCTTCTTGAAGTCTTCGTTGATGGGCAGGATCGTCACTCGGTCCGCCTCCGCCACGCGCGGGGTCTCGGCGATGCGGACGGTGGCGATGACGTTATGCTCATGCAGAACCTTGTTGTGCTTCAGATTGTGCATCAACGCGACAGGCGCGGTATCGAGGTCGGAGGTCAGGAATACGGCCGTGCCGGGCACCCGGTGAGGCTGGCGGGCGCGCAACATCTCGATCAGCTCGGCGAGGGGAACGGAGTCGCGGCGGGTCTTGGCGGTCAGGATCTGGGTGCCGCGCATCCAGGTCGACATGATCAGGAACAGCACCGCGCCGGTCGACAGAGGCAACCAACCGCCTGTGGCGATCTTCAGGCCATTGGCCACCAGGAAGACGCTGTCCAGCGAGATCAGAGGCGCGATCATCAGCAAGGCCCAGTGCAGCTTCCACTTCCACATCTTGCGCACGACGATATAGGCCAGGATGGTGGTCGCCAGCATGGTGCCGGTCACCGCTAAACCATAGGCGTCGGCCAGATTGTCGGCGGTCTGGAACAGCACCACCAGCACCAGCACGCCTACCATCAGGAACTGGTTGATCTGGGGCATGTAGATCTGGCCGGACTGGGTCTCGGACGTGCGGGTCACGGTCATGCGCGGCAGGATGCCAAGCAGGATCGCCTGCTGGCTAAGCGAATAGGCGCCGGTGATCACCGCCTGGCTGGCGATGACCGAGGCCGCGACGGCCAGGACCACCAGAGGCGCTCGCAGCACTTCGGGCGCCATGACGAAAAACCAGTCCTCGTTGACGAAGGCGCGATGATGGACAGCAGCCCAGTGCGCCGCCCGCATCACATAGGCCCCTTGGCCCAGATAATTCAGCGCCAGGGCCGGCAGGGCGAAGAACAGCCAGGCCGACTGGATCGGCCAGCGTCCGAAATGGCCCATGTCGGCATAGAGCGCCTCAGCCCCGGTCACCGTCAGGAACACCGATCCCAGCACCAGGAAACCGACCAGACCGTGGGTCACCAGGAACTCGACGGCGAAGTGCGGGCTAAGCGCCATCAGCACCAAGGGGTCGTCCAGAATGTGTGTAAGGCCCAGCGCCGCAAGCATGAAGAACCATACCACCATGACCGGCCCAAACAGCCGCGCCAGGCTGGCGGTGCCACGCGCCTGGGACAGGAACAGGCCGACCAGGAGACCGAAGGAGACGATGGTGATCAACCGAGGCGTAACGACATGCTGCAGAGCGTGCACGTCCTGCATCCCCTGGAAGGCGCCGAGCACCGACATGGCCGGGGTGATGATCGCATCGCCGTAAAACAGCGCCGTGCCGACCAGACCTAGAAAAAATACGGCTCGCGTGCGCTTGCCCAGCGCCCGCTGCGCCAAGGCCATCAGCGACAGGACGCCGCCCTCGCCCTTGTTATCCGCCCGCATGACGAACAGCACGTATTTGACCGTCACCACCAGGATCAGCGCCCAAAGCGCCAAAGACACGACGCCCAGGATCGCGCCGGTGTTAACCTGGCCCTTCGTCACCTGGCCGATGGCGACCTGGAAGGCGTAGAGCGGGCTGGTGCCGATGTCGCCGAACACAACGCCCAAGGATCCGATGGCCAGGGGCCAATAGGCGCCATGGCCGGTCTTGGCCTGTCCGGCCGGATCGGTGTGGACCTCGTAGCCGCTGGCGGGAGGCGCAGCGAACGTCGAGTCGGAACAGGCTCTTGCGACGACCGCTGGATCGGCGGCGCCGGCGGCTTGGGCCTGCAAAACCATTAAAGTCCTCCAGGCCGGCGGCGCAGACACACGAGCGCGCCCCATCCAGCGTTACGAATAACAGCTTCACGCATCAGACAATGGCGCGTGCCGATACTCCTATTTCCGCCGTGTTTCAATGGTTCTCCACGCCGCCTCGGCCCGTCTGGTCTAGCGTTGAGGTGCGCCTTGTTGCGGATGCGGGGCCGTAACCTGGTCGAAGGTGTGCTGCTGGGCAGGCGTCAACACGGCGTAGAACTTTCGCATCGCCGCCCAAACGCGATGGGCGTGCGCCACGCGCAGGTCCATGACCTCGGCTTCGAAGTCCAGCCGCTGCGGGAGAGACTCGGCGGCCACGCGCTGGCTCTTGGCCTGCAGTTGGGCCATCACGGTCGGAGACTCGCGGTCCGCGGCCTCAAGGGCGTGATAGGCCGTCAGCTGATCCGGTCGGAGGTGCAAAACGGTCGCCAAATCTGGTCCCTGACCTTGGGCCACGGGCGGAGCCTGGGCGGCGGCGAGACCGGCTGAGGCGAGAAGCACGCCTGTCGCGATGGCGGCGCGCATGAAGCTTTTCACGAAGCTACTCCTAAACATCTTGAAGATCGGAACAATCTTGACGGTCGGCTCGTCCGAGCCAAGCCAAAAATCAGCGCCTCATACCGCATTGTGCGCCTTAAGGCCTCAATTAAAAACCACATACGGCCCGCCGCGCAGGCGCCTTTGGCGAAGACAGAGCTTTTCTCGATGCAAGAGAGGGGTTTAGGCTCAATCGCACCTATCTAAGACTGAGATGTCCGACAGCCAACGATTCCCCGTCGCCGCCCACGCCCTGGCCTATCTCGCCCACAGCGGCGCGCTGGGTCCTGACCGGGCCGTGTCCAGCGCCTGCCTGGCCGCCTCCATGCCGACCAATCCGGTGGTGGTGCGGCGCGTGACCGCGATGCTGGCGAAGGCGGGCTTGATCGGCACCCGGGCCGGCGCGGCGGGCGGGGCATGGCTGTTGTCGCCGCCGGCCTCCATCACGCTCGACCTTGTGCTCCGCGCGGTCGGGGGCTGCGCCAACCTCGGTTGTCCGCCGCCGGGCGCTCGGGGTTGTCCCGTCGGAGAGCGCATTCCCGTCGCCGTGCGCGCCGCCATCGAAGCGGCCGACACGGCCACCGCCGAAAGCCTCTCCAAGATCACCGTCGCCGACCTCTTGAAGGTCGAGTGAGGCCAGCGATCGGATGAGAGACCCGCCCCATGGCTCTAGACCGCTTTGCCTCGTCACCGGCGCTTCCGCCGGCATAGGGGCCGCCTGCGCCAAGGCCTTTGCGCGCCACGGCTACGACCTCTGCCTCACCGCCCGGCGCGGGGATCGGCTGGAGGCCCTGGCGGTGGCGCTGCGCCAGGACTTTGGGGTCGACTCCATCTGCGTTTCAGCCGACCTGGCGACGCCGGGCGCGGTCGACGCCATCCTTCAAGCCGTGGCCGACCGCGGCCGCAGCATCGACGCGCTCGTCAACAACGCGGGCTTCAGCCTCGCCGGGGCCTATCTGGACAGCGACTGGCGGGATCAGGCGCGCTTCATGCAGGTTATGACGACCGCCATGGCCGAGTTCGCCCACAAGCTGATCCCCGCCATGGTCGAGCGCGGCTCGGGCCGCATCGTCAACGTCGCCTCCGTGGCGGGGCTGGCGCCCGGCGCGGCGGGTCACACCCTGTACGGCGCCGCCAAGGCGTTTGTGATCAAGATGTCGGAAAGCCTGCATCTGGAGCTGCGGGACAAGGGCGTGCATGTGACGGCGCTCTGCCCAGGCTTCACATATTCGGAGTTCCACGACGTCAACGGCACACGGGATCTGGTGTCGCGCCTGCCCAAATGGATGTGGCTCGACGCCGACACAATCGCCGAAGAGGCCTATCGCGCTGTCGAGGCCAACCAGCCGCTCTGCATCCCAGGCCTGCCCTACAAGGCCATCGTCGCCCTCGCACGCTCCGTCCCTGAATCCTGGGCGGTATCGGCGATGGGGCGGTATTCAAACCGATTCCGTAAGGCTTAAAGAGACCGACCCGACATGTTGCTCGCCCTATCGACCTGGCCCGAGATCGAGGCCTATCTTTCGCGCTCCCGTACGGTGGTGATCCCCATCGGCTCTAACGAGCAACACGGCCCCACCGGCCTTCTCGGCACAGACTGGCTCTGCCCGGAGATCGTCGCCCACCGCGCCCATGACGCCGGCGATTTCCTGGTCGCGCCGACCTTCGCCGTCGGTATGGCCCAGCATCACCTGGGCTTTCCGGGCTCCATCTCGTTGCGCCCTTCGACCATGATCGCCGCGATCCGGGATTGGGCGGTGTCGCTGCATGGGCACGGCTTCGAGCAGCTGTATTTTCTGAACGGTCACGGCGGCAACATCGCCACCATCGAAGCGGCCTTCTCCGAAATCTATTCGGAGGCCAGCTATCTGCGGCAGACCCGGGGCTTCGCGCTGAAGTTACGAAACTGGTGGGAGCTGCCGGGCGTCATGCGCCGCTGCGCCAGCCTGTTCCCCGAGGGCCACGGCAGCCACGCGACGCCGTCGGAAATCTCCATCACTCAGTTCGCCTATCCCGACGCGATCAAATCCGCACCTTACGCGCCGCGCATCGCCCCAACCGGGCCGATCCGCGAAGCCGCCGACTTCCGCGCCCGCTATCCAGACGGCCGCATGGGCTCCGACCCCGCCCAGGCGTCGCCCGAAAAGGGCGCCGAGATCGTCGAACTGGCGGTCAAGGGGTTGATCGAAGAGGTGAAGGCGTTCGGGGCCGAGGCGGCGGTCTAGGCCGTTCTCACCCAGCCATCCTGCACCGCCACCGGCCACGGCCGGAGCGAACGGCCAGCGCACGGACCGGCGACGCATTTGCCGTCGTCCGGGCGAAACAGGGCGCCATGGGTGGCGCAGACGATGTGGTCGCCCGCGCGGGTCAGATAGGCGGTCGGCGTCAAGGCCAAGGGCGCCCCGATATGGGGGCAGCTATCGACATAGCCGGCGACACTGGCGCCCCGACGCACCACGAAGCCCCTGAACGTCGCCCCGTTCGCCTCGAACACGAAGCCTTGGGCGCCCGGGTCGTCGAGCGCCGCGAGTTCACAGAGGGCGAGGCCTGGAGGAGGCTGTGCGGAATGGTCCGCCATGGCGACCCTCAGGCAAAGCCGCCAATCGTAATGCGCCACGGCTCGACCTTGGAGCTTGCGAAAAGGCCCGCGACGGCGAAGGGATCGCCGGCGGCGAACGCCTCCGCGGCGGCCAAGTCCGCCGCCTCCACGATCAGCATCGAACCAGCCGGGTCGCCGCCCTCGGCCGCCGTCAGAAACGGGCCGGCGAGCTTCACCATGGCCGCATGGTCGGCGAGATAGGCCAGGTGGGCGGGGCGGTGTTCGAGGCGAACGGAGAGCGCGCCGGGCTTATCGACGGCGGTGATGACGAACAGGGGCATGGCGCGCTCCAGGGCTTAGGTTTCAGACTTCAGGGGACGCGATAGCAGGTCTTCGATGGCCCGCTCCACCCCGATCTCGCCCGCGACGATCTTCGCCACGGCCTCGCAGATGGGCGTTTCGACGCCGAGCCGCGCGCCCAGCGCCCTGACTGCGGGAGCAGACGCCACCCCCTCGGCCACGGACCGCTTGCCCGCCAGCGCCGCCGCCAGCGTCTCGCCCCGGCCCAGCGCCAGGCCGACGCTCATATTGCGCGACTGCGGACTGGAGCAGGTCAGCACCAGATCGCCCAGGCCGCACAGCCCCGCCAGCGTTTCCGCCCGCCCGCCGAGCGCCACGCCGAACCGCGTCATCTCCGCAAAGCCGCGGGTGATCAGGGCCGCGTGGGCGCTTCGCCCCAAACCCCGGCCTTCGACGACGCCGCAGGCGATGGCCAGCACGTTCTTGACGGCGCCCCCAGCCTCGGCGCCGATCAGGTCGTCGGTCAGGTAAGGTCGGAAGGTCGGCGTCGCGAGCGCCCGCGCCAAGGCCTCGCCAAGCGCCAGATCGGGGCAGGCCAGCGTGACGGCCGTTGGCGAGCCGCGGGCGACTTCGGCCGCGAAACTCGGCCCCGACAGCACGGCCAGGCGCGCCTCTGGCAAGGTCTCGCCCAGCACCTGCGTCATCAGCTTCAGCGACCCCTGTTCGACGCCCTTGGCGCACAGGATCACGGGCGTGCCCTTGGCGAAATGGGGCGCGACGACCTCAAGCACGCCCCGCATGTGCTGGGCCGGGGTGGTGGCCAGGATCAGGTCGGCCGAGGCGAGATCGCCGAGGTCGGCGGTCGCCCGGATCGTCGGGTCCAGGTCGACGCCCGGAAGATAAAGGTCGTTTCGGCCGGTTTGGGTCAGCGCTGTCGCCAGCGCGGGATCTCGCGTCCAAAGGGTCGCGCCAAGGCCCGCCCGCGTGCAGAGCTGCGCCAGCGCCGCGCCCCAAGCGCCGGCGCCGATGACGGCCGCCGTTTTGAACGTCGAGGTCACGCCTTGGCCCCCTTGCGGCCGGGCTTGTGGGTTGGATGGGCGAGCGCCGCGGCGGCGTCGAGCGGCCAGCGGGGACGGGCCGGCGCATCCAGGCCGTCGCGGAACCCAGCCGCCAGCCGCTCCGCCCCCGCCAGCGCGATCATGGCGGCGTTGTCGGTGCAGTATTTCAGCGGCGGCGCCAGGAAGTCGAACCCCTGCTCGGCCGCCGCCCGCTCCAGCGCCGCGCGCACCGCACCGTTGGCCGCGACCCCGCCGGCGACGACGAACATGCGCCCCCCTCCCGCGCCTTGGCCCTCGCGGCCCTCGACATAGGCGGCCATCGCGCGGCGGGACCGATCTGCGAGCTGGGCGGCGATGGCGCTTTGCGCGCTGGCGGCCAGATCGGCGCGATCTTGCTCGGTTGCGACCTCAGCCGCCGCCAAACGCGCCGCCGCCGTCTTCAGGCCTGAGAAGGAAAAGTCGCAGCCGGCGCGCCCCAGCAGCGCCCGGGGCAGAACGAACCGCTCCGTCCGTCCGCCAGCCGCCAGCCGCTCCAGCGCCGGGCCGCCGGGATAGGGCAGGCCGAGGCTCGCGGCGATCTTGTCGAAGGCCTCGCCGGCCGCGTCGTCGATGGTGGTCCCCAGCCGCTCGCAAGCGCCCACGCCCGCGACCGCCAACAGTTGGCAGTGACCGCCGGACGCCAGCAGCAGCAGGAACGGGTAGGGCGCACGCGCCGCCAGCCGCACCGAGACCGCGTGCCCCTCCAGATGGTTGACCGCGATCAACGGCAGCCCTCGGGCCAGTGCGATGGCCTTGCCGGCCGAAAGCCCGACCATGACGCCGCCCACCAGGCCAGGACCGGCGGTCGCGGCGACCCCGTCCAGCGCGCCGAACCCCAGCTTGGCCTCCGCCATCGCCTGACCGATAATGTCGTCGATAATCTCTACGTGAGCCCGCGCCGCCACCTCGGGCACCACGCCGCCATAGGGGGCGTGCGCGGCGATCTGGCTCGCCACCACGCTCGACAGCACCTCTACAGCGCCGTCGGGCCCGAGACGCACCACGCTGGCCGCCGTCTCGTCGCAACTGGTCTCCACGCCGAGAACGGTCAAAGCAGTCGTCACGATGGCGGTATCCAAGCCTTGAGTTCGCGTTGCGGGGCGCGCGAGGCTGCTATACCACCCAAGCCTTGGCTATCGAGGTAGCGTCCGGCTCTTTCCCATGCAACCAACTCCGATCCGTATCGGCTCTCGCGCCTCCGCCCTGGCTCAAGTCCAGGCCCGCCAGGTCCAGGCCGCCGTCGTCCAGGCGCTGGGCGCCGATCCCGCCCTGAAAGACGAGGTCGCGCCGATCGTGCTGATCTCGACCGCGGGCGACCGCATCCAGGATCGCCGCCTGCTGGAAGTGGGCGGCAAGGCCCTGTTCACCAAGGAAATCGAGCAGGCGCTGTTGGATGGCGAGATCGACTGCGCCGTCCATTCCTTGAAAGACGTGCCGGCGCTGCAGCCGCCAGGCCTGGTCATCGCCGCCTATCCGGAGCGTGAAGATCCCCGGGACGCCTTCGTCAGCAACACCTATCCCAACCTCGACGCCCTGCCCCACGGCGCGCGGCTCGGCACCGCCAGCCTGAGGCGCCAGGCCCAGGCGCTCCGCCGCCGGCCCGATCTGGAGGTCGTCATGCTGCGCGGCAATGTGCAGACGCGCCTGCGCAAGCTGGACGAGGGCGAGGTGCACGCCACCCTTTTGGCCTGCGCCGGCCTGAACCGGTTGGGTCTGAGCGACCGCGTGCGCGACCGGCTAGATCCCCTGGCCGCCCCGCCGGCGCCCGGCCAAGGCGCCATCGCCGTCCAGACCCGGGAAGCGGACGCCGCCAAAGACTGGGCGGTGCGCCTGCACCATGGCCCGACCGCGCTTCGCCTGGCGGCCGAGCGCGGCGCGCTGGAGGCGCTGGAAGGCTCGTGCCGCACCGCCATGGGCGCCTATGCAGACCTGTCCCCCGGCCGACTGACGCTGACCGTCGAGGCCCTGGTCCCCGACGGCTCCGCCGCCTGGCGCCGCGAGGGCGTGATCGCGCTGGACGGTCTGGCGGACCCCTTGGGCGCCGCCGCCGAGCTTGGCCGTCGGCTAGGCCTGGAAGTCCGCGACGAGGGCGGCGACCGACTGGTGTGGGACGACGCCGGCTGAGCCCAGTCCGGAATCGGGCCTTAAGGAGCAGGCCATGAAGGTCTGGGTCACCCGCGCAGAGCCCGGCGCCGGCGAAACGGCCAAGCGCTTGATCGAGCTGGGGCACGAGCCCCTGGTCGCGCCGTTGCTGACCGTCCGGCGCCTGGTCGACGCGAGACCCGACCTGACCGGTACCGGCGCCCTGGCCTTCACCAGCGCCAATGGCGTGCGCGCCTTCGCCAATGTATCGGACCAGCGCGCCCTTCCCGTCTTCGCCGTGGGCGAGGCGACTGCAACCGCGGCGCGCCAAGCCGGCTTCGTCGACGTCCACGCCGGCCCAAGCGACGTCGGCGCACTGGCGGCCGAGATCGCAGACCGCCGCGACACCTTCAAAGGCGCCGTGCTCCACGCCAGCGCGGCGGAGCCGGCGGGCGATCTGGCCGGCGCGCTCCAGGCGGCGGGCATAGCCGTCCGCACCGTCGCGTTCTACCAGACCGTCGCCGCCGACCTCTCCGCCCCGCCCCTCCTGGAGCAACTGGCCGGGATGCAAGCCGTGCTGCTGCACTCGCCCAAGGCCGCCCGCACCCTGGCCAGCCTGGCCGCAACGTCAGGGCTCGACCTCGGCGGCGCCCACCTGCTCGGCCTGTCGCCAGCCTGCCTGGCGCCCCTCGCCAACCTTGCCGCCGCAGGTCGCCAGAGCGCAGATACGCCCCACGAAGCCGACCTCCTCGCCCGCCTCGAAACCTTGGCGCCGCCGCCGCGACCGAGGCCGGTTTTAAGCCCCCTGGTTTGGGCGCTCCTGGCGTTTGGCGCCCTCTGCATCCTCGCTGGCGCCACGATCGGCTTGGCAATCCGCCCCGCCCCAGCTAAAAATCTTGCTCCCGCATCCGCGGGAACCGCCAGGGGCCACGCCCTATGAAACTGGATATCAGCGCCCTGGAAAAGGCCGTGGCGCGGCTGGAAGAGGGCCTGATCCGCTATCGTCGCGATATAACTGACGGCCAAATCCGCGACGGTCTGATCCAGCGGTTCGAGTTCACGTATGAGCTCAGCCACAAGCTCTTGAAGCGGTACCTCGAAGCTGCGTCCGCCAATCCGGAAATCTTCGACGCAATGGCGTTTCAAGATCAGATACGGTCAGCTAACGAGCAGGGCCTGTTGCTTGGCGACTGGTCGAGCTGGAAAATCTATCGCGACATGCGCGCCAGGACCAGCCACACCTATGACGAGGTCCAGGCCTGTGAGGTCGTGGCGGGTATTCCCGCCTTTTTGGACGAGGCGAAGTTTCTGCGCGACCAACTTCGGCGGCGCCTGCGATGACGACCGCCAGCCCGCCTCTGCGTGGCCTTCCGCCCATCGATGTCCAGCCGGATCATTGGCGCATCGTGGACTCCGTCCTGCAAAAGCACGTGCCCCAGTACGACGTTTGGGCCTTCGGCTCCCGCGCACGAGGCGCCGCCAAGCCCTATTCCGACCTGGACTTGGCGATCATCACCGATCGGCCGCTGCCGCTGGCGGTCGCCTCCGCCTTAGCGGACGACTTTTCTGAAAGCGATTTGCCTTGGAAGGTCGATGTGGTCGATTGGGCGACGACGACCGACGGCTTTCGGCGGATTATCGAGACCGATAGGGTGGCGGTGCGACTGGCGGACCCGGCCGTGGCCGCTACGCATCACGAGCGGCTTGGCAATCCGCCCCGCCCCAGCTAAACACCTCCCTCCCGCCCCCGCGGGACCACCAGGCGGCCGCTTTAGCTCAGCTGGTAGAGCACCTCATTCGTAATGAGGGGGTCACAGGTTCGAGTCCTGTAAGCGGCACCAGTCACCCCATTTTCACCCTTTGTTCTTAAGCGTCCGGACCCGTCCGCGGACGTCCGTGCGCGTCCGATTTTTCGGCTTAAATCCCTTATTTCATTGCACTTTTCAGCGCTTTCCAGGGCGATCTGGCACGGCTTGGCCATTCGCCGCCGTCCAGGGCCGGCCGCTTGAAGCCAGAACGTTTGGGGGTCTTTTGGGGGTATTTTCGAAACCGGCCAAAATCAAAATACCCCCAAATCCTGCAGCCGGATGCCCCCATGGCCCTTTCCGACCTCGCGATCAAAAAGGCGAAGCCCGCGCCCAAGCCGTACAAGCTCGCCGACTCCGGCGGCCTGTTTCTTTCGGTCACGCCGACGGGCGGAAAATTATGGCGGCTGAAATACCGCCACTTCAGCGGCGAAAAGACGCTCAGCATCGGCGCCTAGCCTTCGGGCTCGTCGTCGCGCCGCTGGGTTGGTTCGGCTCGATCTGTGGGTTCCGCCTGACCGTGTGGACCGGGTTCTGGCCGCCGCGCACGGCCTGCCGGCGCCTTCGCCCAGAGCGACCCCCGCAGACTCTATCGAAGCGCCGCATGAGCCTTGATGAGCCCGTCGTAAAGTCAGCCTATCGCCCTCGCGGCGCCGTCCAGGCGGCCCCCTTGAGGAGACGGTCGAACAAGGCATCAAGGCCATAGGCGATCAGAGCCCTGACGTTGGCTACCCTGCATAAGCCTTGATCAAGTCAAAAAGGTAGTCGCGGCCGGTGTAAACCGCCTTGGCGATCGCGCGCTCATTCAAACCATGCACGCCGTTGCCATCCGGATCGCCGTAGAGCCCTGGCGGGCCATAGACGGGGATGCCGATCGCCTCAAGGAAGATGCCATCGGTGGCGCCGGTCGACATCATCGGCGTCAGCGGCACGCCCGGATAGTATTTCGCGAGCAGCGTCTCGGCGGGCTGGACGATGGCGGGGTTTAGCGGCGGCGGCTTGGCGACGGGGCCGCGGCTGTCGATCTGCTTCACCGTCATGCGCGGGTCGGCGATCGCCTCGGCCAAGCGATCGCGCACCAGGTCTGGCGACACGCCGGGGAATATCCGGCAGTTGATGTTGGCCCCCGCCCGCTGGGGCAGGGCGTTGTTGGCATGGCCGCCGTCGAGCAAGGTGGCGACGCACGTGGTTCGCAGCATCGAACGATAGCTCTTGTCGGTATCCACCGTCGCGAGCGCCGCCGCGTTCTGCGGATTGTCCGCCACCGCGATCATGGCGCGGCCCATGTCGTCGCCGCGCGCCTTGCCCGCGGTCCGGAAGTAGGCCCGTGTCGTGTCGGTCATCATCACGGGAAACTCGTAGGCGCGAATCTTGGTCAGCGCGTCGGCGAGTTCGTAGATGGCGTTGTCCTTGATCGGCGCCGAGCTGTGGCCGCCAGGATTGGTCGCTTCGATGCGGTAGTTGATCGCCGTCTTCTCGCCCACATGCAGCGTAGCGATCACCAGCTTGCCGTGGCCGTCGCTTCGTCCGCCGCCGCCCTCGTTCAGGGCGAACTCGGCCGAGATCAGGTCGGGCCTGTTCTGGGCCAGCCAACCCGCGCCGTTGAACGCCCAGCTTGTTTCCTCACCGCAGGTGAGCGCCAGTTTGATGGTGCGCTTGGGCTTATAGTTCTGCTGGTGCAGCCGGATCAGGCTGTCGATCCAGATCGCGTCCATCGCCTTCATGTCCGACGTGCCGCGACCGTAGAAGTAGCCGTTCTCCTCGACCAGCTTATAGGGATCGCGCGTCCAGTCCTCGCGCTTGGCGACGACGACATCGATGTGCCCCAGCAGCAGCATCGGCTTCACGGCCGTCGATGCGCCGGGGTAGACGACGACTAGGCCGCCCTCTTTGGGGTGGTCGGCGGTCGAGAACGGGAAAATCTGGTTGTCCGCGAAGCCGGCCGCCTTGAAACGCGCCGCGACCTTGGCGGCGAGCGCGGTGCAGTCGCCCGTCGTGATGCTGGTGTCGGTCTCGACCATGTCCTTATAGAGCGCGCGAAACACCTGTTGGTCGGGGCGCAGGGGTTTTGGGGGCTGCCCCAGCACAGGGGAGGAGAAACAGGCGGCGAGCGCCGCCAAGCCCAGAGCCGCTCGAACTGCTGACTTGGCTGCTGACGTCATGCCCATCCCCCTCACAATGCCCGCGACCTACCCCGCGCGACCCGCGGCGACCTAAGGCATACTAGCGGCGCACCTCGTGTGGCCGCATATCTCTATCCCATGCGAAAAAAAGCGGATCTGCCAACGAAAATCTGCCGCGTCTGTCAGCGTCCGTTCGCCTGGCGCAAGAAGTGGGCGCGGAATTGGTCCGACGTGGTCTACTGTTCGCAGCGCTGCCGACGCGCCCGCGCGCCCCTCGACGGATCGACCGCCACGCTCGGTATCGATCCCCGTGAGGCGCCCGACCGCTGAAGCCGGTCGACCGCGCGGGCCGTCTTTTCCCCCAGAGGTTGATCGTGGATTGACAATGACTTGACGGCGCGGCAATCGGTGTGTCTGTGTGATGTTGAAGATATGTTAACCAAGAGCGGCGGGCGCTGGGTCCTATCGCTCCAGGGGGTCTACTATGAAAAAGTCGCTCTTGGCCCTGGCGTGCGCCGTGGTCGCCTTAACCCCCCTCGCAGCCGCCCATGCGCAAGCCCTCGACGTGCTGAGCACCAATTCGAGCGCTCCGACATTTCTGAATGTGGGCGACATCGGGACGGCCGCCTTGAACGGCGACACGAGCGGCGCCAGCACCTTGGGCGCCAGCGGCGTCAACGATTACTTTTTCGAGCTCAACGCGCCGGCCTCTCAGTTGACATCTTATTTGGGCGATCTGAGTTTCACGGGCGACGTCTCGTCTGAGATCAGCACCCTGGGCGGAACGATGTTGACCTCGACGCCCTTTGGCGGCCCCATCACGACGTCGTTCGAGCTGACCCCGGGCACGACCTATGAGCTCGCCGTGAGCGGCGCCAGCGGCGCGCAATTCGTCGCGAACGTCTCGGCGGCCGTCTCCGCGGCGCCGGAACCGTCCAGCTGGGCGCTCATGGTGTTCGGCGTCGGCGCGATCGGCGTGGCTATGCGCCGTTCGCGGCGTGGGGCGCGCGGCGCTTTGGTCGCGGCCTGAGCTGGGGTCGCGGCCTGAGCTGGAGCCGGGTCGTCTTAAGGCCTGGCTTTGACGATCCCCGGTGTTATCCTGCGAGCAAGGCGTCGCGACCTAACTTCAGCCGTTCGGGTGTCGTAAGTCTGGGAAGGTCTGCGACGATTTCCCGTACGATCCGCTGGTACGTCTGGGGATGATGGCGCTTCAGATAGGCGGTCAGATGGGCCGCTTCATTGCTCTGGCCCTTGCCGTGGCCGATGACAGCGATATGTCCGCCCGTCGATAGGGCGTTGGAAACCTCTTCGAAAAAGCGCGTGTCGGCGGGATAGGTCTCGTCGCGATCCTTGTCGTGGCGCGTGCGCTCCAGATGATGGAGCAGCTGACGGGGATCGTGGGCGGCCACACCATCGGCGTCGTCGGCGAAAAGATCGATCCGATAGACCTGGGCGCTGGCGTGATCGATGACGACGATCAGGCTCTGGGTGTCGGCTTCCGACCGCGCGGCCGTCCGCGCAGGTTGGGAACGGGGGTGGGCGTGAGGGTGGGACATGAGACCTACCGGTTTGCGATGTCGGACTTCAGTTGGGCGTACTCATCGCGGCCGATCTCGCCGCGGGCGTAACGCTCGTCCAGAATATCCCGGGCGCTCCTGCGCGGCAGGTCGTATTTCCGGTGGGCGCTATAGGAATAGCCCCAGTTTCCAAGCCCGGAAAAAATCAGAAAGATGAAGCCAAACCATAGGATCCATCCCCATCCGAAGCTCCAGTCGTTGAAATAGGTATGCATGGCTTGGCGATCCTTCGAACGGCCGACGCGGATTGGTGTGCATCACCGTAAGCGCAGCGGCAAAGGCGCTGTAGGCTCGGAATGTACTCAAATTTTTTGCCGACATATCGGACCGGCGCCCGTCAGGGCGCAAGCACCGCGGCGCCGTCGAACCGGCCGGCGCGCAAGTCCGCCAGGGCCTCGTTGGCGCGCTGGAGGGGATAGGTCGTGGTCTTGACCTGGATACCCATCTTGGAAACCTGGCCCAGAAAATCGATCCCGTCCTGGCGCGTGAGATTGGCCACAGAGAGCAGCGCGCGTTCCTCCCACAGGATGCCGTAGGGAAAGCTCGGGATATCGCTCATGTGGATGCCGGCGCACACCACGCGCCCGCCCTTGCGTACCGCTTTCAGCGCGGTCGGCACGAGATCGCCTACGGTGGCGTAGACGATCGCCGCATCGAGCGGTTCCGGCGGCGCTTCGTCGGACCCGCCGACCCAGGTCACGCCCAGGCCCCGGGCGAAGGCCTGCTTCTGCCGGTCGCCCGGCCGGGTGAAGGCGTAGACGTCCCGCCCCTGCCATTTGGCGACCTGGGCGACGATGTGGCCGGCCGCGCCAAAGCCGTACAGACCCAGCCGCTTCCCCTCGCCGGCGATGATGAGGGACCGCCAGCCAATCAGACCGGCGCACAGCAATGGCGCCAGCGACACATCGGTCCCGGTTTCGCCTAAAGGAAAGGCGAAGCGCGCATCGGCGATCACGGCCGTCGCAAAGCCCCCGTCGCGCGTGTACCCGGTGAAGAGCGGCGCATCGCAGAGGTTTTAGCGCTGGGCCACGCAATAGGGGCACACCCCGCAGGTATGGCCGAGCCAGGGCACGCCGACCCGCTCGCCGAGGCTCAAACCCGACACACCCGTCCCCAGCGCCTCGATGCGACCGACGACCTCATGGCCGGGAATAATCGGCGATTTCGGATCGGGCAGGTCGCCGTCGAACACGTGCAGGTCGGTGCGACAGACGCCGCAGGCCAGCACCTTGACCCGCACTTCGCCCGGCCCTGGCTCACGGTCGGGCAGTTCGGTCCAGACCAGCGGCGTGCGCGGTTTGGACAGCACCATGGCCCTCATCGCGGTCTGGCCTCAGCCTGGGCTTTCAGCTTTTGCAGCACGCGGGGCAGAAGGTTGGGCAGGTCTTGCGCCACGAGCCCAATGCCAAAGCTCGCCGCCGCCGCGCCGTGCAGCCAGACGCCCGCCGCTGCGGCCTCGAACGGCGCCATGCCCTGGGCCATCAGGCCGGCGATTATGCCCGTCAGCACATCGCCGCTACCCCCTGTGGCTAGCTCTGGCGGGGCGTTGGAGTTGACGATCGCCCGGCCGTCCGGCGCCGCGATCACAGTATCTGGGCCCTTGAGCAGGACGACGGCCCCGCTCGTTTGAGCGGCGGCGCGGGTGCGCTCCAGCTTGTCGCCGTCGACATGGAACAGGCGCATGAATTCGCCGGCATGGGGCGTCATCACGCATGGCCCCTCAATCGCCGAAAACAGGTCCGCCGGCGCCTCGGCGAACGAGGTCAAGGCATCGGCGTCCAGGACGGTCGCGCGTTTCGTCGCCAGCGCCGCCAGCACAAAGGCGCGGGTTGCCGCCCCAACGCCGGCGCCTGGCCCCAGCGCGATCACGTTGCGGCGTTTGTCCGCCAGCAAGGCCTCCCACGCGACAAGGCCATCGAAGCGGCGCACGATCGCATTGGTCAGGGCGGTGGCGTAGATGCTCCATACCGCGGTCGGGGCGGCGAGCGTCACCATGCCGGCGCCGGCCCGCGAGGCGGCCTCCGTGGTCATACGGCTGGCGCCCGTTATCGCCTCGCCGCCTAGGATCAGCACCTCGCCGCGCGTGTACTTATAGCTTTCCGCCTGGGGCCACGGATAACGGTCGAGCCAGAGGTCGGGGCCGTTCTCCCACGTATGGGGGGCGATAGCGTCGAGCACCGACGTCGGCGTGCCGATAGGCGCCACCACCAACTCCCCGCACAGCCCACGCCCGGGATAGAGCAGATGCCCCGGCTTCTTGCGAAAGAAGGTCACGGTCAGCTCGGCCGCAGCGGCGGCGCCCAGCACCCGGCCGGTGGCGCCGTCCAGGCCGCTCGGCACATCGACCGCGCAGATCGGGATCTTCCGCGCCTTCAGCGTCTCGACCGTCTCGAGCGCCTGTCCCTCCAACGGCCGCGAAAGCCCGGCGCCAAACATGGCGTCGACAACCAGACCCGCCCCATCCAGACACTGCGGCGTAAGTGGAACGACATCTCCGTCCCACAGGCTGGCGGCGTGCGCCGCCTCGCCGCGCAGCGTCTCCCGATCGCCCAGCAGCGCCACCTTCACCGGCCAGCCGGCCGCCTGCAGATGCCGGGCGGCGACAAACCCATCCCCCCCGTTGTTCCCAGGCCCACATAGGACCGTCACCGGCCGCATCGACCAGCGGCCGCCCATCGATACCGCGACCGCGGCGCCGGCCGCCTCCATCATGGCGTCGCCGCCGCCGGCGGCGGCCTCCGCCGCGCAGTCGGCTTGGCCCATCTGGATCGGTGTAAGAAGCGCCAAGTCATCGTGTCCAAATGCATGTCGTGTGTTCATGTTCATCCGCCGGCTAGCGGCACCATGGCTACCGGGGGTTCGAAGGGGACAGGATCGGATTCTACTTAAAGCGGGGAGTCATTGATTCCGACTCGTCTCCTCTCCTGCGCAGCGGGTGGCGCGCCGCGCGAGCGGCGTGACGGTGGGCCCCCGCCCCGCCCCCCGCCCTCAGAACAGCCCGTCGATCCGGCCCTCGGCGTCCAGACGGATATTGGCCGCGGCGGGGCGGCGGGGCAGACCGGGCATGGTCATCACGTCGCCGCAGATCGCCACCACGAACCCCGCGCCCGCGCCCAGCCGCACCTCCATCACCGGTAGAACGTGATCGGTGGGGGCGCCCAAGAGCGACGGATCGGCCGAGAACGAATAGGGCGTCTTGGCGATGCAGACGGGCAAACCGCCCCAGCCCGCGGCCTCGAAGCGCGCCAGATCGCGCCGCGCCCGGGGCGTCAGGCTGATGCCCGACGCGCGGTAGATGCCGGTGGCGACCGCCGTGATCTTGTCGGCAAGGGGCTGATCCAGCTCATAGAGCGGGCGGAAGTGGGCGTGGGTCGGTCCGGCGTCGCAGATGGCGACCACCGCCTGGGCTAGGGCCTCTGCGCCAGCTCCGCCCTGAGACCAGTGGTGGCAGACAATCGCCTCGACCCCGTATTCCGTCCGGCAATAGTCGATCACCATCTGAAGCTCAGCCTCGGTGTCGCCATTGAAGAAGTTGATCCCCACGACGGGGGTAATGCGGAACTTGCGGATATTTTCGATGTGGCGTCCGAGGTTGGCCAAGCCATCGGCGAGCCTCGCCGCGTTCGGACTGGACACATCGGCCAAAACCGCGCCGCCCTGATATTTGAGCGCGCGCAAGGTCGCCACGATCACTGCGGCGTCCGGGGCGAAGCCGCCGGCGCGGGTGGCGATATCGCAGAACTTCTCGGCCCCGAGGTCGGCCCCAAAGCCGGCCTCCGTCACCGTGAACTCCGCCAGCTTCATCGCGGCGCGGGTGGCGATAACGGAGTTGCAGCCGTGGGCGATATTGGCGAACGGGCCGCCGTGCATCAAAAGCGGAGTCCCCTCCAGGCTCTGAACCAGGTTCGGCTGGATCGCGTCGCGCAACAGCACCGCCATCGCGCCATCGGCCTCCAGATCGCGCGCGGTGACCGGCGACCCGTCGCGACGTCGCGCGACGACGATCCGGGCGAGGCGCGCCTCAAGGTCCTCAAGGTCTGTGGCCAGGCAGAGAACCGCCATGACCTCGGACGCCACGGTGATGTCGAAGCCCGTCTCCCGCGGCGCCCCGTTCGCATCCGCGCCCAGCCCCACCACCACCTTGCGTAAAGCCCGGTCGTTGACGTCCAACACCCGGCGCCACACGATGCCGCGCGGGTCGATATCCAGCGCATTGCCCCAGTAGATGTGATTGTCGAGCAGCGCCGCCAGCAGGTTGTGGGCCGAGGTGATGGCGTGAAAGTCGCCGGTGAAATGAAGGTTGATCGCCTCCATCGGCGCGGCTTGCGCCCGCCCCCCGCCGGTCGCCCCGCCCTTGACGCCGAACACCGGCCCCAGCGACGGCTCGCGCAGCGCAATGATCGCCTGACGCCCGATCCTGTTCAAGGCGTCGCCCAGGCCTACTGTGGTGGTGGTCTTGCCCTCGCCCGGCGGCGTCGGATTGATCGCCGTGACCAGCACCAGACGCCCGTTTGGCCGATCCGACAGCCCGGTCAGGTAATCGAGCGACACCTTGGCCACATAGCGCCCATAGGGGAGGATCGCCGAGTCGGGCAGACCGGCGCGCGCCGCGATCTCGGCGATCGGCTGCAACGTCGCCGCGCGCGCAATCTCAATGTCTGTCGCCATGAACGTCGTTCCGCCAGGTTGTTATCTGGCGACCCTGGCTGGGGAACTCAGGGAAGGCAACCCGGCATGGCGGTGAGTTTAAGATGTCACGCGAAAGCGCGTAGGCGCGAAGCGTTAGTGGGTGGCGTCGTGCACGGCGTCCTTCACGTCGCCGACGGTTTTCTTGACGCCCCCGACCACCTCATCCTTCTTCCCCTCGCGTTTCATCTTGGCGTCGCCGGTCACCGACCCCACCGCCGATTCGACCTGACCCTTAGTTTTCTGCCCGCCGCCGTCGCCCGAGTTGCAGGCCGAGAGAGAGGCGGCGACCGCGCCAACCGTCGCCACAGACAAAATGGACCGCACAAATCCCATAGTTCGCTCCTGTCGCCACGCCGTAAGCCACCGCAACGCTTGAGCCGCTGTTTCTTTCCGTCTTGCTTGGAATCGTTCGATTATGCGCCCTGTTCGTTTATGCGAACGGTTATATATTTGTTCAATGCAGAGAGCGCCAAAGCCGCTCCACTTTTGCGGTGACTCCCAAGACGTTCTCGCCGCCTTCCCTGGGATGCGAGGCGCACCGCCGGTTTTTCGCTCTACAGGGTTCGATCCGAGCGGGAGCCGGAAGATTGGAAGCCCATGACGATTGTGGGGCTGGACGCTCGGGAAATCCGGGTCAGGGACGAGACTGGCGCGTATCGTATTTTCTACGTCACGAAACGTTCGCAACGGCCTGGGATGCTGTCGCCGAGACGCCAGAGGAGGCCGTGGTCTTAAAAGCCCGCGCCGACCTCATGATCGCCTTGACCGACCAACCACAGATTAAGCTATGGATTATTCGCCCCAAGGAAGAAACATTCAAATTGCGGCGGGCACTAATTGATCGCGACGAGATTTATGATTACGGCATCCAAGAGCCCAGCTTCTTAATGTTCAAGAATATAATTTGGAATGAAGATGACCTTAAAATTCTACCATCTGCCGGAGCCGATGACGAAGATCTTGTCGAAGTGTCGGGGGCCACGAGTTAACCGCAGATCAGTCTTCGCGATTATTTATCGAAAATAGCGAACTTCACGCGTTCGAAGGCGACGTTTTTGATATGAAACCGATCCAAATACAGTTGTCCGATATCGGAGTCACGATCAGCCTTGCGCCTTGAGACGCCGCGTTGAGACACGCGGAGATAAAAAATCTCGCAGCTATCGAGGAGGATAGAGGTGATTTCTTTTTCGGCGTTCGTTGTCATGTTCGCCACCACACCCTCGTAGCCAACGATCGTACCGTCCTCTTGGACATCGCTAACGATATAGGCCAGCACCGCCTCGCCGCGATCCTCGCCAACGTCCACTTCGGCAAGCCAGCCGTAAAGCATGCCCTTCAGGGCGTCCTTGCCGGCGAGTCGGCTCACTGCCTCCCTCGCGCTCACGAAGGCAAGGCCTGTGAGCACGACCAGAGTGAAAAGTATGGCTACGACCTCTGTGCCGGTCACTGGGCCTTTGGCCAGCGCGACGTTGAAGAGCGCCGCGTATATGTTGGGTTCATAGCCAACTCTGAAGCATAGCCCAACGCTACAGAAACGTTCCTGGAGCCAGAACAGCGTGGCGCCGACGAGATGTGCGATCATCGCGCCGACGGTAACAATCGATAGAGCCAAAATGGAGCCAGGCGGCGGGGGTGGCGCTTCTACATTACCGAGCTTGCTGCCGTGATAAAGCCCGGCGAACGCAGCTAAACCTGGGGCTAGCAGAAACAGCCCCAATACGAGGGTGAAACTAAACGTCACCCAGCTTTGCTACCGCCGCGTGGGCTAACTTCTAAGAAGCGGCCGTCCTTATCGTCACGCGTCGGAGTCACCGGAATAACAAGCACGCCGTTGGCGTCGCGCTGGCCGGCAGCACGGGCAGCGGTCCAGCTACCACCGTAGTTTCGGAAGACCTTAGCGGCCTCTTTAATCGACTCGGGCGAGTTGAGCTTCATATGACCAATATGCTCCAGTTCAGTTCTTGTTCCAAGGGCAAGCTTAGCGCCCCCTCACCCCCCCCGCAAACCCCTCGCCGGGCGCCGCCCCAGCGCCACCGCGGCCCCCGCCAGTCCCCCCACCGCCGCCAACCCCGCCGTAATCGCAACAAGCGCCGCCACGCCGCCGACGTCCAAGCTCCAGCGCGCGTGGAACACGAACGCTACAACCGGATAGGCTGCCGCGGCGCCAAGCGCGACGCCCGCCACGCCCGCGATGACGCCCACCGCGCCATATTCGACGCCGTAGGCCAAAAGGATTTGCCCCCTCGTGGCGCCCAGCACTTTCAGGATGGCGGCTTCTCGGCCTCGGGTTTGGGCGCTGGCGGTTATGGCGCCGGTCAGGACCAACAACCCTGCTAACGCTGCGACGGCCGCAGCGCCTCGGACGGCCCAGGCGAGCTGGTCGAAGAGGTGGGCTGCGGCGTCCAGCTGTTCGCGGACGCTGATGACGTTGACGGCGGGAAAGTCTTTGCCGAGCGATTTGAGGATCGTCGCCTCGGCGCTTGGCGAGGTCTTGGCGATGGCGACGTCGCGCAGGCCTGCGCCGGCCAGGGCGGCGGGGTCTAGGATCAGGGGGAAGGTGGCGCCGAACTGGCCGAAGTCGATGTGGCGGAGGCCGGCGATCTGGGCGTCCAGCGGGCGGCCCAGCACGTCGACGGTGATGCGGTCTCCGACCTTGAGGTGGGCGGCGGCGGCGATCGCCTGATCGAGCATCGCGAGCGGTGGGCCTGTGTAGTCGGGCGCCCACCATTGGCCGGCGGTAAGGTTGGCGTCCGGCGGAGGGCTGGCGAGGTCTGAAAGGGTGATGTCCTGGTCGAAGGCCCAGCGGCCGCTGGGGTCGATGTGCTTGGGGTCGACCGGCTGGCCGTCGATGGCGGCGATGCGGCCGGTGGCGAAGGGAGCGCGGCGATAGCGGTCCGGCGTCAGCGGCCCCATGGCGGCGGCCATAATAGCGTCGAAGGCTGTGGCGCGCTCGGGCGGGATCTGGGTCAGGATGAGAGAGGGCGCGGCGGCCGGGGCCACGTCGCGCACCTGGGACAGGAGGCTCGACTGGATCAAGACCACGGCGCTTAAGAGGGCGACGCCCAGGCCGATGGCGGGTGTGGCGGTGCGGGCGGCCGAGGCCGGCCCGGCCAGATTGGCGAGGCCGATCCGAAGCGGCCCCCTGGCCAGCCACCGCGCCCGCGTCGCCGTCCAGGTCGCCGCCCGGCCGATCAGCCACAGCAGCGCGAAGGCGAAGAGAACGGCGGCGATCATCACGCCGGCCACAGTGGGGCTTGGCGCCGTGATCAGCGTTAGGGCGACAAGGCCAAGGCCGGCCAGGATCAGGGCCGCCGTCTCCAGCCCCCATCGGATCTGGCCGCCCAGATCGCGGCGAAACAGGGCGGCCGGCGGCGTCGCCCGCGCTCTCGCCAGGGGTAGGAGGCTGAAGGCTGCGGCGGCGAGCGCCCCAAACAGGCCCGCGACAATCAGGGGCTTGGGGTAGAGCGCAAACAGCACCGGCACGGGCAAGCGGTTGCGGGCGATCCACCCCAGCACGAAGGGCGAGGCGGCGCCGAGGGCGAGGCCGATCGCCACGCCCAGCGCCGCCAACGCGCCGATCTGGATCAGATAGACGTTGCGGATCAGCGCACCCTCGGCCCCCAGCGCCTTCAGCACCGCAATGGCCGGCTTGCGCGCCTCAAGGTAAGCGGTGACGGCGCTGGAGACGCCCAAGCCCCCGGCCAGCAGGGCGGCCAGACCGATGAAGCTCAGGAAGAACTCCAGCTGGTCGATCAGGCGCTTGAGGCCGGACACCGCATCTGTGCGGTCTCGGATGCGAAAGCCGGCGTCAGGGAAAGCGCGGTGAAGGGCGGCGACGGCGGGGGTCGGCTTTGCGCCGGGGCGAAGCGCGATGCGCGCCGTCTCGCCGAACAGGGCGTCGGCCTCGATCAGGCCGGAGCGCTCAAGCGCCGCGCGGGAGACGATCGCCGAAGGCCCGAGCGCGAAGCCGCGGCTTAAGCGGTCCGGCTCGCCGGTCAGGGCGGCGCGGACCCGCACCTGCATGTCGCCCAACATCAGCGTCTGGCCAATCCGCACGCCCAGCCGGTCGAGCAGGGCGGGATCGACGGCGGCGCCGGGGAGGCCGTCTATGGGCGCGACGGCGGCGGCGAGGCTTGGCGCGCCTGTAAGCTGAACCGAACCCGCCAGGGGAAAGGCGGCGTCGACGCCGCGCACCTCGGCCAGGCGGCGCGAATCGCTCGACCCTTGCGCCATCGCCCGCACGCGAAGGGTATCTGAGACGGCGCCCAGCTTGGCGAACGCTGCAGTTTCCGCGGGCGTAAAGCGTCGGCCCTCGACCGAAACGGCCAGGTCGCCGCCCAGGATCGAGCGGGCCTGGCTGGCGAGACCTTGGCGAAAGGCCTCAGCGGTCGAGCCGGCGGCGGCCAGGGCCGCGACGCCGAGCGCCAAGCAGGCCAGGAAGATGCGAAAGCCGGCGACGCCCGATCTGAGCTCGCGACGAGCGAAGGCTATGGCGACGCTCATGCGGCGTGCAACCGGCCGCCCGCTACGCGCACCCGTCGATCCAGCCGCGCGGCCAGCGCCGGATCGTGGGTCACCAGCACCAGCGCAGCGCCGCTGTCGGCGATCAGCGTCAGCATCAGGTCGGCGACCTGGGCCGCGGTCGCCTGATCGAGATTGCCGGTTGGCTCGTCGGCGAACAAAAGCTCCGGCCCGACGGCCAGGGCGCGGGCGAGCGCGGTTCGCTGCTGCTCGCCGCCCGAGAGTTGATGGGGATAGTGGTCGCGCCGGGCGGACAGGCCCACACGGTCCAGCCAGGCTCGCGCTGTCTCGATCGCAGTTTTGCGGCCGGCGATCTCCATCGGCGCGGCGACATTCTCCTCCGCCGTCATATTGGGCAGCAGGTGAAAGTTCTGGAACACGAGCGCCACGCGCCCGCGCCGCAACCGCGCCCGGCCGTCTTCGTCTAGCAAGCTCAGGTCCTGGCCGAACAGGCGCACCTGGCCCGACGTCGGCCGCTCCAGTCCCGCCGCCACGGCGATCAGGGATGACTTGCCCGACCCCGACGGCCCCACCACGGCGACCCGCCCGCCCGATTGGACCGTAAGATCGGCGCCTTCCAGGATGTGCACCGGCCCGGCGGTCGATGGCAGGGCGAGGCTGACGCCGGTAAGCTCAAGCTGGGGCGCAGGTGTCATAGGCGGCGGCGATCCTCGATAGACGACGTTGGAGGAAAGAGGACATTGGAGGCGCTCGCCTCGAAGCTTAGATAGGGTGCAGATGCGACAGCGCCCGTCATTCTCCACGCTTGCAATCTCCCGCCGCGACGCCATCGCCGGTTTGGCGGGTTTGGCGGCGCCAGTCCTGGTTCCGATGGGCGCCCAAGCCAAAGCGCCGCCCGTGGTCACCGTGCTCGGCGACTCGATCGCCGCAGGCCTGGGTCTGCCGGCCGCCGCCGCCCTGCCCGCCCAGCTTCAGCTCGCCCTGGCCCGGCTAGGCGTCTCCGCGATCGTGCGCGGCGCCGGGGTCTCTGGCGACACCAGCGCGGGCGGCCTGGCGCGGCTCGATTTCAGCGTCCAGCCCGATACCGCTGTCTGCGTGGTGGAGTTGGGCGCCAACGACTATCTTCAATCCATCGATCCGCGCGACACCGCCGCCAATCTCGATCGGATCGTCGAGCGGCTGAAGGCGCGGGGGATTACGGTGGTGCTGGTCGGCGGAACCGCCCCGGCCCACAGCTCCGGCGCCTATGGGCGGGCGTTCGATGCGCTGTTCCCCAAAATAGCCGCCGCGCGCCAGGTCATCTTAGGCCCAGACCTCCTCGCCGGCGTGGCTGGAGATCCGGCCCTGCGTCAATCCGACGGCCTGCACCCCAACGCCGCGGGCGTCCGGATCGTCGCCGCCCGACTGGCGCCCGCGGTGGCGCGCGCTTTGAAACGTCGATAGGCAGCTCTGAGCGCGCGCCTTCGCCGTCAAGCCGTCTTCCCGCAGACCAGCAGATACGCCTTGGCGAAGGCGTCGTTGAGGAAATCCTGTCCCCGCCGCGCAGCGACGGCGCCGGTCGAGGGGTCGAAGAAGCGCAACAGGTCGAGGAGCGCCATGCGGCTGGCGCTGTGGCTGGCGGTCAGCTCGGCGCGCGCGGTCGCCGCCGCGTCGAGATCGGCGCGCCAGTCCTGCATCGCCAAGTCGTGCTGGTTGCGCCAATAATCGCGGTCCAGTTCTAAGGCCCGAAGCTTGTCTTGCAGATCGGCTATGGTCGTGTCTGCATCGGTCATAGCGACTCACGTGGCCTTGAGTTGATCGCACCGCTACTTTGTGAATGGGCCGCATTCGGATTTCAATTCGGCAACGCAACTTCCGGCGAATTGAGGTGTTGAGAGGATGTAAATGAAGTCTTTCCGCCAAGGATTACGCCCCATGCGTCACCTCGTTATGTCTATTGCCGCGGCCTCGGCTGTTTTAGCATTCGCCCCGCTGGCGAACGCCCAGGCGGCGCCTGATGGCCGACTGATCTTCGGCGTAGAGCCTGTCGGCGCGCCGGCGCCGGTGCAAGACGTTCAATTCCTGTTCGGCGGTCGCAACTATTGCTGGTACCCGATCGGTTGGCACGGGCCGGGCTACTACTGGTGCGGCTACGCCAACCGGCGGGGCTTCGGATGGGGCGGCCCGGTCGGCTGGCACGGCTGGTCTGGAGGCGGACATGGCGGCCATGACGAGCATGGTGGGTCCATGGGGCATGTCGCCGTGGCCCGTGGCGGCGATCATATGAGCGGAGGCCATATGGGCGGTGGCGGTCACGCCAGCAGCGGCCATGCCGGTGGCGGCGATCACGGCGGTGGTGGGCACGCCGGCGGTGGTGGGCACGGAGGTGGCGGACATGCCGGCGGCGGCGACCATGGCGGCCACCACTAAAGCGTTTTCCGCAAAAGCGGATCCGGTTTTGCGGTCAGAAAATGCACCAAGTATTTGAGTTAGCGCCCTTTTTATCCGACCTGATCGATTCGATCAGGTCGGAACGGGCTCCAGGGCAATTCCGGTTCAAAACGGACCCATCGAGCCGGATAAACCGTTCGACGTCAAACTCTTAGAGAGCCGGTCAGGTCTTGGGCGGGCCGCCTCGGCGCCTTCCCTCATGGCGCGGCTTGACCAAGGTCTGCGCGAGGGTCTTAGGCAGACTGTTCAGGGTCAAGTAACCGCGCTGATCGTAATCCAGCACGTCGAAACGTTGGTTGGCGCGCGTCTTGAAGTCAACCTGACTGATCCGACCCGAGAAGCTGAGATCGGAGGCGGCCACCGGCTCAGGCTCTCCCAAAAGGTTATAGGGCGCGGCGCCGACCAGACGGTTAGGATCGGTGGTGTCCGGATGAGTGGGCGGCGGTTCGTCGCTGCCGTTCACGACCGGAGGGCCGTTGATGCCGCCAATGCCCCCGCCCCCCATGCCGCCCATCCCCCCGGCCTGAACCAGCTCGAACTCAGCGACCCGCAGGACGTGCGGCGTCAAGGCGCCGGTCTGCTGCTGACCCGCCATGATCTCCGGCACGGTGATGTGCTCGTAGTAGTAGAGCTCGCGGCTATCGACGACGCCGTCGCCATTGGCGTCCAGCTTCTGGAAGAACTGCATAGCGTCGGCGACGAACTCGCCGCGGTCGAGCTCTCCGTCATGGTTCGTATCCGCCCGGTTGAACCACACGACAACCGGATAGGGATCGCTGGCCTTGGCGCGGAACGGTTCGCCACAGGGGCTGATAAACAGTTGGGTGAGAGCGTTAGGATCCTCCTCCGCCGCCAACTTCAGAAGTAGGCGCGAAGGGGTCGCTTCACCGTCGCGCATCGACGACGCCACGTACCCGCCCTCGGCACCCGGCGCGGACAAAGCGGTCGCCGCCGCCAAGACGCCAAAGAGGGCGAAAGCCGATAGGGGACGCATCATGAAACGCTCACCAGAATTAGCGGAACCCCGGGAATGAAAGCGTTGGGGTCGATCCTTAAAGCGCCCGATCGGCGCCTTGCGCAAGCGGTCCGGCGATCTTCCGAGACATCGATCACCTCAATGATCCTCATCGAAACGGTCGGCGACGAGTTGGGCGAGGCTATCGACGGCGGCGTCGGCTTCCGGACCTTCGGCGACGATCTCGATCTCGCTGCCGGGGCCGGCGCCCAGCATCATCAGGCCCATGATCGACTGGGCGTCGACGGTTTGCCCCTCGCGGGTGACCTTGACCTCGGCGTCGAACTGGGCGGCGGCCTTGACGAATTTCGCCGAAGCGCGGGCGTGAAGGCCCCGGGCGTTGACGATCTCGACCGTCCGGCGGGCGGCGGAAACAGAATTCATTTTTCCCCGGCGAGCACGTAAGAAGCGACGGAGATGTATTTTCGGCCTGCGTCTTGAGCGTAGGCGACGCAACTTTGCAGCGGCTCACGCCCCCGGACGCTGGCCAGTTTGATCAGCATGGGCAGGTTCAAACCGGCGATCACTTCGGCTTTAGCTTCGTCCATGGCGGAGATCGCGAGGTTAGAGGGCGTTCCGCCGAACATGTCGGTCAAGATAATGACGCCATCGCCATCGTCCACTGCCTGGGCCGCGTCGACAATGTCGCGGCGCCGCCGCTCCATATCGTCGTCGGGACCAATACAGATCGCGCGGACGCCCGTCTGGGGACCGACGACATGCTCCATAGCCGAAACGAACTCTTCCGCGAGCCGCCCGTGGGTGACGATCACCAGACCGATCATGCCTTCCTCATCGAAGGGCGCCTCCGCGCGCGATACAAAAGTTGGGCGCGCGGCCCGCTAGAGCCTTTCCGGATCGGATGGAATCATCCGATCCGGAAAGGCTCTAAATCCAAAGTTTAGAGCGTGACGGGCGGCGGAACCGGTATCCACTTCCGCCTGTCACGATCTAGATACGCTCCTGAAGGCGGCTGTCAAAGCGACGCTCTGCAACATCCAGCGCCATCCCCAGTTTGGCGACCGCCGACGCCTCACACGGGAAAAGTCCAATACGCGGCAGACAGACCCCAATAATGTCGACCATATCCCATTCCGGCACGCGCTCCAGCACGTTCGCCTGTTCGACGCAATCAATCGCCAACACCAGTTGGACGAAGGCCATGCGCCGCATGGGGATGACGCCGACCCCTCTCGCCTCGACCAGCCCTGCGATCGTTGTGGGCGCGCGCGCGAAAAGGCCTGCGCCGGAGCGAAATACCAGGCTGCGGTCGTCGGCCACAAGCCGCCAACCCACAGCGTCCGCGCGAAGGGCGAGATCGCTCTTGCCAACGCCGGAGCGGCCCCGCAGCAAAACGCCGCGCCATCCTTTAGAGGCGCTGCGTCGTGCGAGCGTCGTGGCGTGCAAGACGGTGGGCGCCGCCTGCGGGCTAAGCGCCGATGAAGGATCGCCCTCGCTCACGGTCCAACCGCCGGCAGCAGGATAGTGAACCGCGCGCCCTGGATTTCGTCATCGGGTCCAACCCGGTTTTCCGCCTGCAAATGGCCGCTGTGGGCCTCGACGATCTGGCGCGCGATCGCCAAGCCCAATCCCGAGTGACCGCCGAACGCTGCGCCGCCGGGCGCATGTCCCTTGGGCCGATTGGTGTAGAAGCGTTGGAAGATCGTCTCCAGATTCTCGGGCGGAATGCCCGGGCCGTCGTCTTCGACCCGGACCGCCACGAAACGGACGCCGTCGCGTCGATCCGGCCCCAAGCGGATTCGCACCTCGCCGCCGGGCGGGCTGAAGGAGCGGGCGTTGTCGATCAGGTTTCGGAACACCTGACCCAGCGGCCCTTCCCGACCCGCCGCCAGTAGAGGCTTGCCAACGTCGGGCGGCGTGAGGACAACGGCGACATCTTCGGGCTTGCGTACCGGATAGAGCGCGCAGATGTCGCTTAAGAACCGGCCAAGGTCCAGCGGGCGGGGCGCCTCGCGCGAGAGTTCGGCGTCCATGCGCGAGGCGTTGGAGATGTCGGTGATCAGCCGATCCAGCCGGCGCACGTCCTGGTTCAAAATCGTCAACAGACGGTCGCGGACAGGGCTGCCCGCAGGCGCCAGTTCGAGCGTCTCCAGCGCCGAGCGCATCGAGGTCAGCGGGTTCTTGATCTCATGGCTGACGTCGGCGGCGAACCGCTCGATGGCGTCCATGCGGGCCGACAAGGTCGAGGTCATCGATTCCAGCGAGCGCGCCAAATCGCCGACCTCGTCCTGCCGTTCGCTGATGTCGGGCAGAGAGATGGCGCGGGCGCGCGACAATCGTACGCTGTCGGCGGCGCGAGACAGGCGGCGCACCGGCTCGGCCACCAGGGTGTTCAGCAGCAGCGACGAGCCCACCATGGTTCCGACCGCGATCAGGATGAAGGGGGTCAGGGCGGCGCGCTGAGCGGCGACGATCTGATCGACGTCGCCGGCCTCGATCGTGAGCGCGCCCAGGACAGCCTTCACATGTTGGATCGGGATCGAGACGCTGACCAGCCGGCCGCCCGTCTCCGACATCCGTTGCTCTCGCACCACGCGCCCGGCCAGGGCGGCGCGGACCTCCTGAGTCTCCTGAACGTGCGCGCGCGCCTGGCGTGCGGCGTCGCCGATATAGGGGGACCAGGGCCAGGCGAGGGCCGGCCGGCCGGGGGGATGCGCCGGGCCGATGGGTCGCTCCATCACCTTGTCGGCGATGACGTCCGTATCGGCGATCAGGTGGCCTTGGGCGTCATACAACCTCACCCGTTCAGACCGGGGGATGTCCAGAAACAGAAGGATCTGCCGCGCCTGGTCGGTGGACATCAGCGGTCGCGGATCGCCCGTCGTGGCGCCCTTGATGATCACGTCGGCGATCAACTCGACCTGGGTCGTCAGGCCGTCCAAGCGGGAATCGATCAGGCCCTTGCTGAATTCGTTGAGGATCAGAGCCCCCACGATCAAGATCAGGAGGCCCAAGAGGTTCAGCCCAATGATCAGCCGGCCCAGGCGCGAGGCCCTGAACCGCCGACGCGGACCCGCTCGGGGATTGTCCCCCTCGACGTCCAAGCCGATTCCGCGCGAACCGCCCAAGCCTTGTTCGGCCATGGACAGTTCAGGTCTCTCGATAGCGATAACCGACGCCATAGAGGGTTTCGATGGCGTCGAACTCGGGGTCGACGTGGCGGAACTTCTTGCGCATCCGCTTGACGTGGCTGTCGATGGTGCGGTCGTCGACATAGACCTGATCGTCGTAGGCGGCGTCCATCAGGTTGTCGCGGCTTTTGACAAAGCCCGGACGCTGGGCCAGCGACTGCAGCAGCAGGAACTCGGTCACCGTCAGCTTCACCGGCCGGCCTTCCCACAGGCAA
>Ga0116231_10004053_pt1 | contig 29911 bp, 28 predicted proteins | sample S1TSphgellanicum_2_FD_89695 | JGI IMG/M metagenome (GOLD analysis project Ga0116231, IMG submission 89695) | Host-associated microbial communities from peat moss isolated from Minnesota, USA - S1T2_Fd - Sphagnum magellanicum MG | ecosystem: Host-associated > Plants > Peat moss > Unclassified...
AAAAGTGGGTCCGAGGTGGGGGGGTGGGGGGGTTGCTGGGTGTGAGGTGACAAATATAAATTTTTTTTTTTTACGGGGGGGGAAAGGGAAAAAAAAAAAAAAAAAAAAAAAAGGGGTTTAAAAAAAAAAAAAAAAAAAAAAAAGAAAAAACAACAACTTAAAGCCAACTCTTGCTTTATGTTTTTCTTAAAGCTCAATGAGGTTTTATGTTTTGCAATGGAGCCTTTGGCCCAATGCTTTTATGGATCTAAAATCATTTAAAAAAAGTTGATTAGGGTAAGCATGCCCATCACCAAACAATGGTTGGTGATTGATTAGGACAATAGTTCAATGAAGGATCGGTTATTGACTCATGCCTAAACTCACTAATGTTCAATATGTACGTTATGATTGAATGCTTGGTGTAAAAAGATGATGTTTGAGTTTCTCATCACAATGAAACAAACCGACCTTTTTGTGTTTGGTCATGGGAAAAAATTGTCTCACTTGTTAGGATTTTTAAATTTTTAATATAATAATGTTATGTTTTATGTAGATTTTGAAAATGCAAGTAGATGCAATAGATACTTTCAATTGGTTTCAAATAAATGAAAGTAAAATTTTAATTAGATTTTTGGTAATTTCAAGTTGATGGCACGTTAAAATGTATTAATTATTTAAATAATTTTTTTTTATGTAGTAGAATTTTTTTTTCAAATCTCTAATTAAAAAAATAATTTTTATCACATTTTATTAGGCTAGTCTAAAATTGATTTAGTACTTTTTCTTTACATTATTTTTTTTGAAATTTGATATTCAACTTATCATAAGCTTAATGAGTGCATGAAGTTGAGCCACCAAAAGCTAGTTATGACCTAATTGTTGACCTAGATGAATCGACTTGTGAAATGCAATAAGTCCAAAATTTTGTAAATTGCAACCTAGGAAGTGTTGTCCTTTTTGAATTTGCCTACAAGGAAAACAAAGAGCAAAGAACAATTAATAGATCATATTCAATGACACATAGTAACATCCAATGAATATTTAAGTATTTGTGATAATCAACATTAAACAAAGAGGCAATAGAAAGAATCAGACAACCAAAAAAAAGAAAGGAGAGGGACAACAAGAGGGTTAAATGAATTGTTAATTCTTTGAATATGGTTGAAAAAGCAACTCAAAAGTTCGTAGATAAGCACATAAGAACATGTTTCATGTCAATGTGATCTGCAACTCCCCTAAAGAAGGTAGATGATAGATTTAACAATAACTTTGCAACATGTTTGAAGATGCATCTTCTATTATATAAGGATGTGAACTTTGGCTTTACAACAAATAATCAAAAAAAGAAAGGGCAAGAACAATGGCTCGAATGAAAGCAAAGGGACATGTGGTAGCAAAGTTGCAACAAACCATTTTAGAGTAATCAATGACAAAGAGGAAGATGACAAGCAATGTTAGACTTGGGTTTGATAAAGCAAGAAGAAAAACACAACTAGGAGAGCATTTGAGTTCCACCTAGCAAGAAGAAGAGCACAATCAAAAGAGAATTCAGGTCTAACCTAGCAAAGAAGAAGAGTATGATTAGGAGAGGCTTTAGGTTCAACCATGAAACAACACATGACAACAATTGCCTATTGTATGTGTAGCCAACAATGACAAATTGAAACCAATGATTAAACAACACCACCAAAAACCAATGAGTTGAAACTTGCACAACAAATATGGAGCGCAATGGCCAAGAGCACAATCGTCAAGGAGGGAGACAAAAGACTACCATTGGGTTTTAAAGGGCAAGACACCCAAAGTTAGTACATGCTTATTTTGCTAATATTTTGCAATTTCACCAAACATTTTTTCATGTGCCTTTTTGTCAATCTCCATCCCAACAAACACAATTTCTTTCATTCAAAATGTATTGTCATTCAAGAGAAATGATACCAACCTTTTCACATGCAACACAAAAACAATGTTCCTACACTTGGATCATCAATTCAAATCACAATCTAGGCATTTGTAACCATTAAAATGTCTAGCAACCCATCCCATCGAAGTGTTTCATTCATATACATTCATGAACTTGGATTACTTAATTATGTTGTAAGGAAGAACTTGGGAATTATTAAGTGTGTAGGATAACTATTATCCAAACACATGTTTTTCACTTAAACTTGGTGTCCTCAAGGGACCTTCAGCTCCCTCCTTGACTTCAATTTTGAATGCAAGCATGGTACATTTGGAGGGATCTACATGTTTTTATTTTCACTGTTCATATGAACCCATGGCTAGGGGGAAAACTGGGGACGAAATGAGAAGTCAGGATGTAAACAGTACATACGGACCAAACTAGTTTTGTCACCTAAATTGGTCCTAAGGGTAGTTTCACCCCCGATTTTGGATTTGGCTTTCCTAAACCTTGATTGCTCATACATAGTCTTCATGAAAATGATGCTGTGTCAGAATGAGATCCTGCAAAAAAACTGAACTGATACCCAGTTTCATGAAATGGTACCCTTATCTTGCTCACTTTACAACTACACTCAAATTGGGGATGAAATAGGGATTAGAGCCTCAAACTAAGGCCCAAAGACAGCCTCAAACTAAAACCATTCCCAAAATGGGGGGTCTGACTTTTTTTATCACCTTGTATTTTGGGAGGCTGGACTTGACTACCCACCTCATCCTAGGCCCCTTCTTTTAGCAATGCCCCCTACCCTTGGGCTTTATTTTACACCAAATGTTTGGGGGCGACTAGTGAATGGCAACCCCCAAATCTAAACCAGGTTTTGGTGATTCAAAGGGTGTAAAGAGCAAGTGACAAATGAACAGAAAGTATGATGGGATTTCACCAAGCACAAGAGGATGACAATGTTATTGTTGAAGGGAACTGGAAGCGACCGGATGATGAAGGATTGCTATTGACGAAGGGAACTTCAAGTGAGGGGATGCTGAAGGATTGATATTGTCAAAGGGGAACTACAAGTGACGGGATGCTGAAGGATTGATATTGTCAAAGGGGGAACTTCAAGAGAGGGGATGACAAAGGATTGCTATTGTTGAAGGGAACTTCAGGGGATGGGATGATGAAGGATCATTATCATTGAAGGGAACTACTTCAAGTGACATGATGATGAAATAAATGATTTCTATTCTTGAAGGGAACTTCAAGTGACCGGATGATGAAAGATTGATATTATGGAAGGGAACTTCAAGTGACGGGATGATAAAGGATTTTTATTGTCAAAGGGAACTTCAAATGATGGGATGATGAAGGAATTTTATTTTGTCAAAGGGAACTTCAAGTGACGGGATGATGAAGGATTGCTATTGGCAAAGTGAACTTCAAGTGACTGGATGAAGAAGGATTCATATGAACGGATAATAAAGGATTACGTTTTCTCAATTCATACAAATTTTTTGTCCTTGAAGAGAATATTGTCCACAGGGGGGTGCAATATCCTCCCCCCTTTCCCATCCCACATGGGTCCAGACCATGTCAGTATGGATGGTCTTTGGGATTGATTGGAATCTAAAGGGTAACCCAACCCCCTTGTACTTTGTGACACCATGCAAAATCCATAGATGTGAATTAGTGCCAGGGAAATGTCCAATCCAAAAAAACACAAATTTTCTATCAACCAAAACAACAAATAATGGTGAGAGTGCACAAAGGACAACTTTAGTTTCTAAGAGCCAAAAGTACCTACCTTGAAGTTAGTATATATTAGATAATGATCTCAACAGGATATCGTTACCTTGGTAACAAGCAAAGCCAAAAGCAAAGCCAACAAGGGGAGTGTCATCACACTTGTGGCCTTGCCATTTACATTACAATGTATCTTAAGGCAAAAGAAGAATTATTGGAAGTCAAATATTTCACCATGCCAAAATATAATCTTCAAAAAAAGCCTCTACAAGATACCACAATCCTTCAAGATATTATAACTGAATAACTAATCTCAAGTTTCAACACAAGCCAAAATATCATCTTTCAAAAATCCTCATATAATAAAAATAGACCTATTATTATTATTATTACCTAGGGGCCTATAAAAATCCCTTAAGCTACTATACTCTGGTAATGAATCTAAACACAATACCCTTTGCCTTGGTAGGCAACACCAACAAAACATGACATAAGCCAACTATTGTTGGGTCTTATAATTGTTTGCTTTCGGCTCTTAATCATGTATGATGAGTATTGTTGAGTCACATAAACTTATGCTTTTGGCTCTTAAGCATGTATGATTAGGATTGTTGGGTCACATAATCATATGTGTTCGGCTCTTAATCATGTATGATTAGTGTTGTTGGGTCACATAATCGTATGCTTTCGGCTCTTAATCATGTATGATTAGTATTGTTGGGTCACATAAGCATATGCTTTCGGCTCGTAATCATGTATGATTAGTGTTGTTGGGTCACATAATTGTATGCTTTCGGCTCTTAATCATATATGATTAGTGTTGTTGGGTCACATAATTGTATGCTTTCGGCTCTTAATCATGTATGATTAGTATTCTTTGTGTGAGGGATGATTGACTAGCCCGGTGCTGAATTTCTTGGGCAGCATTAATCTCCGGATGCTGAATCTTATTTAGTTTTGGGTGCATTCTCGGAGTTTAGAATTTTGTTTTTTGCTATCGGAGAAAGTAGGGGTTCCCAAAGGAGATTTATGGGTCTTCCGTTTGGCCCCACATATGTAGTTTGCAAGAGAAGCACAACCTAGTGCAAAACGATATGGGCTACGATTGTGGTGCTCTACGGGGAAAAAAAAAACCTTGGGGACACCATGGGAATTTGTTAGCACAATTCGTAACATCGTACGTGGAACATTTGAGAACCATTTGGAACTTGGGGAACAAACACGGGATGCTTTTCACAATTTCTCAACCCACCCACCCCTCTCCCCCACCCTATCTTGGTCCTGTTTCCGGCACCGTTACCTCAAAAAGAATAAAAGTCTTGGCCTTTTTCAACTAATATTGATTGATGCACTCATAGGAATTACATTCTTAAGGGTGTTCCTTCTAAAGAAAGTCTTGCTCTTCTTGGCTAAATGAACCGGGGACGGACGAGAGGGGAGGGGGAGAGGGGATGATGCATTTTTGCTATGGATACCCCCTTCCCTCCTCGGGGTACCTCTTGTGAGCCAACTCTATACACTATCCGGCACACAATGAACTCACCGAACAATAGTGATCGAGCTGCTTTAATTGTTGGGTAATACCGTAGTTGTTGAATGATTCATGTTTGCTATGGATAGGTACCCCTGCCCGCCCGCCCAACTCCCTTGTTAGGGGGACACACAATAATGAATTGTCTGAAAATTGATCATTCTCGAACGGAGAACATGAGTGGAGTGATCCCAAAAGCACGAGTATGGACTCTATTGATAAAGAAAATACCACGGAACAAAGGGGGTTTGTTTTTACAAGTGTCCGTTGTAGTAGAAGAGGAAGGGTAGTAGTAGGTGGTTAAATAAAAGGGGATAGGAGTTAGGAGGCAACAAGACATGCTCTGAAGGCTTTTTGGTTGCTTTTGTTGAGCACAATGGGAATATTATTAGTTATGAATATTTTTGTGCGCACATGCGGAATATTACGCAGTTGTCAATATTTCTTGGTGGGCGAAAGGGGGAAGGGCGGGGGGTGTACCGATGCCTTGAATAATTCAAATAAAGGATGCGAATCTTATCACCTTGTAAGTTACGTCAACAAAAAAAACTACTAGAAACTTTTGGAATCTTGAAAAAGAGAACATCGGGGGGAGGGGTGGCATTTTTGGGGCTAGCAAAGAGACTCTCAAAGAGAAGTGACTTTCATTACAAGGAAAACCCCAACTTGAACTCGAAGAGGCAATGAATGATTTGTTGTTGATTTTGCGCATGGACAGGGGGTGGGGTGGGGTGGACGGGACGAGGGTTTACGGATGTAATTCCTTGAATTATTCGAATGGTAAGAAATTTTTCCACCTTGTAACTTGACTTATCATTCGACAACGGAAAAAAACCCACAAGAAACTTTTGCGAATCTTGAAAAAGAGCATCCGGCCGGGTTCGTCAAGCCAAGAAAAGCAGACTTTCTTTACAAGGAAATCCCCCAACTTGAACTCTAAGAGGCATATGAATGATTTGTTGGCTGTATTGTTCTTCACGTGTTAGGGGACTCAAAGGAATTTCACTTTAAAATAAAATAACATTACATGCAAATAAAATATGAAAAAAATATTATATATATATAGTATTTAATTTATATTTTAAAAATTTTAATAAAATAATTTTTAATATTCCATTGTTTCATACCATACATAAACAATGGATGTGTCACACTGTGGCCTTGCCATTTACATTAAAAAATTATCTTAAGGCAAAAGGAGAATTATGGAAACTCAAATATTTCACCATCCAAAAATATAATCTTCAAAAATTCCTCCAAAAGAAGAATAAAAATGCTTCAAGATATTATAACTCCATAACCAATCTCAAGTTTCAAACACAAGCCAAAATTTCATCTTTCAAAAATCCTCATATAAAAATAGACCTATTATTATTATGACCTAGGGGCCAAAATCCCTTAAGCTACTACTATACTCTATAACAAATCTAAACACAATATCCTTGCCTACCAAGGCAAAACCAATAAAAGCCCTCTTTTATCTCAAGTGTTTCAATAAATAAATTAATTAATTAAAAAATTTAAAAAAATTAAAAATATATATATAAAGAGTGAATTCCCCAAGACTAATAACTAATCCTTAGTCCTAAAGGAAATTATTCATTTCATGGTTTGTCCTATCCCAATGCTCAAAGTAATCTTAAAACTTGTTGTTTAGCATTTTGGAAGTAAGTACATTGGCTACATATACAACTTTGGTTTTTTGTACATAGTATGTAAGTAAGAAGTTCTTCAATTACACTTACACAACATGTACACATATCCAAAACAAAACACACACACACACACACACACACACAAAAGGTAGTTGTGTCATCAACCTTGAATGTGTGTAAGGATATTCACATTGGCAAGAGGGAGGAGGGAGGGAGTTGGGACCATGGGGTGTGAGTCGTTTTGAAGAACCATACCAAGAGAGATCTGGAATCTAATATGCCAGTCTAAACCCTAATTGCACTTGATTGCACAACACACTTCAGCTTTGTCATGACCATTTCATGAACAGATAGATGATGGGTGCTCTCTCAACTATGAAGGAATAATAAGCAAAATGGAGGGCCCCCAAGTCCAATTCTTCCTCAATTGCTCAATTAGTGTGCATCACCTGAGCTCCTTCCCCTACTATTTTAAAGTATTTAACTATTTTCTATTCACACCCAACAAGCCCCCCAAAAATAATATGGTAAATGATTAAATCCATAATATGGCGATCATTTTTTCCCACCTATAATCAATCAACTTGGACTTTGTGTTGTTGCGCACTACTAGTGAGTGATGATTTTCCTTCTTATTATGATTTTCTCATATGATTATCAATAATTCATCATTGAAAATTTATATCAATGTTAATTTAATTTTAATTAATATAAATATCATGAACATGCACATGTTAATTTGCTTTTTCATATTTATGTTCATGGGTAAGAAAAAAGGTGAAATAGTTATAAGAATAAAAGATGATTATTAGGAAAGAAGTGATATAGTTATAAGAATAAAGATAGTTATGAGGAAATGAAGTAGATAAGCTTGGAAACGAGGTAGTTATATTTGAAAATGTTTTTAGAATCATCTAGGACAACCATATGAAGGATTATGCAAAATCAATAAGGGGCCTTTGAAAGAGTTGAATTCTATTTTGTTGTGCACTAATAGTGACAATCAAATTTTTTTTTCCCCTTATGTTTTCATAGGATTTTCAATAATTCGTCATTATTTATGTCAATGTCAAATGCAATTTAAATTAATATACATTTCATGGACATGAAAAGACACATGGTAATTTATTTTTTCATATCCATGTTTGTGAATAGGGAAAAAAATTGAGGTAGTTATTAAAATAATAATTATAAAATGGAGGTAATTATTAGGAAAGGTGAGAGATAGCTATTAAGAAAGACATGAAGTAGTTAGGCTTGAAAATGAGGTAGTTATTTCTAAAATTGTTTTTGGAATGGTCCATGGATGATCATACGCAAAATTTCAAAAAATTCCCCATATACAAGTTTTGATTACTTGTCACTAGAATTATGTGCAAAATCAATAAGGAGCTTATGAAAGATTATAAAAAAATCACCCATATACTAGTTCCTCAAAATTCTTGTCATTGAAATTTTGTGATTTCATCACATGCAAAAATGTGGATAGCCAATCCATGAAACATTGGAATAAAACATTTAATATTCCAGGACTCTAGCAAGGTGGCACACATTTGTTTCAAGTTTCAATTCAAAGTATATCATTTGAGAACGCTAAATGATGTAGCATATATCAAGTATCAATTGACTTGTCAACTAAGAAAGAAAAATAAGATTCTAAATCTTAGAGTGAAATTGGAGGTTGCTTTGAATTGTGGGTCCATGTTTAAGAGCATCTCCATTGCAAACCATAAAATTCTTCTAGTAAAGTTTAAAATGTCAAGAAATTTGATGGACTAATGACAATTTGGAATCATGGTGCCTTATTGCAACCCCACATGCCACAAAGCTTGTTAGACAATTGAGCCAAAAGCTTGGGGATATTGTAATCGAACTTTCCAAGATTTAGAACTAGGTAGGTTTTTAAAGAAAATTGAGTCATAGAATCTTCGATGATGCATTGAGACAATGCATGATGGTGATGAGTAAGCTTAAATAAGCAAGAGCAAAAATCCTTTCATTGTTAATATGAGTTGAGGAAACAACACTTGATTATTGGGCTATTAGGAGATAGCAAAATCCTTTCATTGCTAATATGGGTTGAAGAAACAACACTTCATTATTGGGCTACTAGGAGTTGACAATCAAATGACAAGACAATTACTAAAACCTAGACATGGGAATCCTATACTAGCCCAATGTTACAATCATCGTTGGATCTTGCAACTAAAATGTATCTTGCATAACATGTTTAAAATAACTTACAATTGATGAAATGTGATTGAATGTATATGATGTGTAAACTTGAGTTTCATTGCAAACACTAGATTCAAAATCACTTCAAATCAAATTGGCACATTGTATTGAAATTTGAACAAAACAAAAGAAAGACCTCATTTATAATTATCAACATCACCCTAATTAGTAAAGTTTATCTTTTCCAATGATTTATCACAATATATTCATATGAACTCAATTGAATGAAAATGCAATCAAGTAAAGCTTAAATCTTTCCCCCATGTGCATTTGACCACATGGGGCACATGGGGCTTAAGGTTTACATCATAATCAATTTTTAAAAATGGCTTCAATCCTAATTACTCGACATAGCAAATTCACCCCAAATAATGTTTAATATAAGAGACTATGTTCAATTATCCTCAAAGTTGATTTTTAGGTTTTACTTTGCCATTCAAGTTAACATACCCAAAAATCACTAATTATTGTCATTAAAAAATAATGTGTTTGTCACAATTTCTCATTTTCTTGGGGGAGTATTCATTTCTTATTTCACATTTAGGGTATTCCCCACACTTAACCATCATAATGGCTTATCCATCTCTCAACTTGCAATTCCAAAATGTGGTGGAATAAACCAATCTTAGTCCCTTCCTTTTCAAAAAAGTATTCCCAACATTTCAAAAAATAGGCAATTTGTAAACATTGTGGTGTGGTCAAATAAACCCATTTCAACCTTAGGACAAATATTGAGAGATAAAGAATGAACTCATCATGTAGGTAACAACTCTTCCCTTTATGGGAAGTTCAAGTTAAAACTTTCCCTTATTGGATTTAAAGATTTTCATTAGATGCATGCATTACTTCAATGGAAATCCTCGTCCATCATATTCACACATAAGTTAGATAGGTTGGTGAAAGAACAATTAAGTTCTTAGGAAACTTGCATACATTTTCTTGTCACTTTTAACCTTGGATATTCAAAAGGTCTAGGTAACCTTTCATGTATGGCCCACATAATGGTTTACAAACCTTCATTTGTGTTTGAATCGAATAAGATAAAATATCCCAAAATAGGAGAGGTTAAAACAAATAGTCCGACTTTTTAAAACATTTATGTTTTTGTGTGCAATTGAAATGCATTCTTTAACTGAACATGTCAAACTTCATACACAAACAATATCCCTTCTATTATTTAACATTGTTAACTTTATTACAAACAATTATCTTCAAAAAGTTATTTAGTTTTGATTTTTTATAAGCTTTTAGTTTTGACAAACCCTATTTATGACAAAATAAATGGTGTAAAATGCTCAATAATCAATACTTTTAACTATGAGAAATACTCATTATCAAACATAAAAACAATTTCTCTTAATGGAAGGTCAAAAATTAAGTCGTTCGATTTTAGAGCATCATTGAACGATTAACAACAAAATGTTATTTGCTAACGTTCCATTCTCTAAACTTTTTAAGTGTTCACTTACCCCTCGAGTGTTTGGTGATGAGTGTTTCTATTCTAGTAGTCTAGATGTCACTCACACATTAGGTCAAGTTGGAGCCAAAATTTTTAATTCAAATCCTACACCAATGGGATCTCTTTTGTCTCTTCCCAATAAATTCAGCAAAAGTTCAAATTTCATGGGTACACTTTTTCTTGGGGGCTATATTTAAAAATTAATAAATTAATAAATAATAAATAAAATAATAATAATAAATGTGAGAGGGATACTTTTTGGAAGAAGTGTTTTGTGTCCTTCATTTGACCTTTGACTAGCATTGACATTGTCAAATTGAACACCCAATATTCCTAATCTAGCCTAGTTGATGCAAATGTTTCATTCACACACTCAATGGCAAGGAAAGCCTTCCCTACCAATGCATGGATTGCTACTAAAAGTTACTAATTCTTGTACGTTCTGACAAACTTTCATTGCAAGAGAATATTAAAATGGGAAGGAAGGATGGAAGGAAGGAAGGCAAAAGAGAGAAAGAGAAGCCATCAAAAGTTCTTGAGAAATTTCCTCATGTATTTGAAAGGCACCTTATTATATCCATGAATATTGGATGGTTCTTGGAGAAAAGAGCAATGGATTTTATGCCTATTCCTTAAGAAATAAATGGATGTTAATAGTTATGCCTACTTATATAGGTGTAAGATCTCTTGCACTTTTATTATGCCTATTCCTTAAGAATTAAAGGGATGTTAATATTTATGCCTACTTATAGGTGTAAGATCTCTTGCGCTTTTATTATGCCTATTCCTTAAGAATTAAAGGGATGTTAATGGTTGTGCCTACTAATAGGTGTAAGATCTCTTGAGCTTCTATTATGCCTATTCCTTAAGAATGGAAGGGATGTTAATAGTTATGCCTACTTATAGGTGTAAGACCCTTTGCACTTGTAAGAAGTAGATGTATAAATCATCTCATCCTAGGCCCCTTAGGCCTTTTCATTTTGTGAATGTCCCCATCCTAGGGCATTACCTTACATGTGGTAATTCATATATCAATTCTAATTAAATGCTTGCTAACCCATAGCTTAAATTGACTTCCACATGTTTTAATACAAGAAATAAACCTCATTTTTTTGGGTCAATCTCAAAATTCACACCATCTATCCCCCCCAAAAAAATTTGGATTCTTTTTTGTTGACATAAAAAGTTTGGAGATTTTTTGAAAAAAATAGAAAAAATAGTTAATTTTACACTAGAAACAAAACACTTTCAGTAATTTCCCAATTTTTTGGTTAAAAGAAAAAGGAAAAAAAAATATTAGAAAAAAAAATAGCGACTCATGAAATTTTTTATTATAGCTTTACTCTTTGATTACAATTGGGGCATGCCTTGTCCACCCTTGATCTAAATTGAAACCTACACACCACACAAGCCTTATATTAACAATGGTTAGTCTAACTTGTATATATATCTAGTATATGGTATCATTTACTACAAAGTAATTCCTTGCCCACATCTAGTAATGGTACCAAAAATAAAGGCTTAGTAGTTTGCAATGTTTACATATATTTGGATGTGTACATGGGTCAACAAACCAACCATTTAGAACATTAAAAATTTATTTAAATTTATTTAAATTTATTTAAAAAAATAAAAAATAAAAAGGAGCAATGGAAGAAGAATGTATGTACTAATAGCCGGCAAGGAAACAATCTCTGACTCCGAGTAATGGGGAAGCTTACATAATAATATATGTGGTTATATAGACAATTTGTTCGAACCTTTTGATGGGAAAAGTTGGTATCGGTTTGAAAAGAACTTTTAAAAGTATGATATAAAACTAAGTGACAAAGTAGGCACCGAATCTAATTTTTTGTACTAGAGTCATGTGCAAGAACACAAGTAAGTAATTAAAGTGATTTTGAAGGAAAAGAAAGTTAGCTCTTGTTATGTGACTCTAAGAACTCATCATCTAGGACCAAAAACTGACATGCAAAAGATACCATGACGAATCATGGATGGGTTGGAACTCATGGAGCGGGGGAGGGGGACCACCCCGCCCTCTTTTTGCCTTCAAGAATCTCTAGAGAACTTTTAAAGACTTTATGCTTTTCTTGAGCTTTTGAGTCTATCCATTTGCTCCAAGTGAGGACAAAGGTAGCACAATTTTTTTACATGACAGCTTTGGTTGCACAAGTACCACCACCACCACCACCACCTCCCCTCAACCCCCCCTTACAAGCCATACAAGCTTTTGTCACTCCCAATGAAGTAGGTTCAAACCCAACACCCAGATGTGATAGTTAGTACAAGGTAGCAAACAAGTAAAAGCAGCCCTTTCCCAGAAAATTAGACACGAGTACTCGGTAAGTACCTTGGATGGTTTATAAACCCTAAACCCTAAACCATCCAAGGTACTTACGGAGTACTCGTGTAATAACCTAAGTAAGTAATTAAGCATTCCATTGTAACTAATTGAGCACATTTTCTTGTTTATAATTTAGTTTATAGTTTTTAAATTTTAAATTTGAATTTTATTTTGATTTATTATTTTAATTAATCAATTTTTTGAGGTGACATCTATATATTACATGGAGAAGATCTGGACATGGTATTGTAAAAATGTTTTTGGTTTTTTTTAAAAACAAACTTGTGTTGGGATTTGTAATGGTTGACGGGTTTTGGCTCTTCAACAAATAAGCTTCTAGTTTTTGGGTGCTACCCATATAATGGCATTCTTGTTTCATTCTTTGTTTCTATCTTCTTGTTATTTATTTATTTATGTATTTATATTTATATTTATTTTAAAAGAAAAAAAAACTCAGGTGCCTCCATTCTAGAATCTATATACATAAATACATTAAATAAATAAATAAATAAATAATAGTCACACATTTTAGATTCTAAGAGAATTATTGTTGTTTGTTGGGACATGAATGGTAGGTATGATAATGGAGTTTTGGTAGGTAGTGCTGATTTTTCAATTTGTGCTTTGAACACTAATGGAGTCGGTTCCGTTCTCCTTGCCTTCATCAAAGGTTCATCCAATTATTTTTAAAAAAAAAAATTCATCACAAATTTCTTGGGCCTTTTTCTCGTGTTGTATGAGCCCCCATCGAACATCACCCGGGTAACCGAACATCCCTAGATCAATTCATTTTTTCCCCTAGAAAACCTCATTTTGTGACCCCTTATTGGGCCTTACTAGTTATTAACAATGTTGCATGAGTGGGTCGGTGGGTGGGTAGGTGGGTAACCTGCTTGAAGGGCCGATTCTGGTTCTGGTTAGTAACCGCCAAATCGGAACTGGGTCTGATTTTCAAAACTGGAACAAGACTCGGAACTAGGTTCCCATTCTATTGAGGTATGGCAAAGAATTACTCAACTCTGGTTAGTGACCAGTGTTTCTATTTTTGGCAAATTCTTGCATCCTGGTCACAAAATAAATGCCAGTGGCACAAGTTCAAAAGCTTTTTTTGGGAGAAAAACAAAGTCCAATTTCGCCATATTATGAGGAAAATTTGAAATTAAAATCGCCATTTTAAGAAACAGTAGGTTGTAGTATGTCGCCAAACTTTTTTACTTTCCTCTCTGAGTTGTAGCCAAATTTGGCCAAGTCCTCTTGTGGATGGTAGCCAACCCACCTACCTCACAAATTCAGAAAAAAAAACCAAGAAAAAAAGAAAAAAACATTGGTCATAACACTTGTAAAGTTTTTTAAAAAAGAAAAAGAAAATTGATTTGCAAAAGTGATTATTTTTTGGTGGCAATTTTTTTCCCCAATTCTTTCTCAAATAAAAAATTGCAAAATAGCAAAATTTCATCATAATTTTTATAAAAAAAATAAAAATTCTCATAATGCCTCTCAACAGGTGGCTTTTACTTTTATTTCACCATTTCTACTATAACAAGGGTATATGGGTAACAAGTAAAAATGACGAAATAAAGTAAAAGCCATATATATATATATATATATATATATGTCCCAATTAGGTTTGTCAAAGTTTCAAAAGATCCCGACTTTCCCAATTAAGGCCAACCAATCTTTCAAGGGTTAGCACATTTGGGTAAACAATATGTTATAAACATCAATATTTCTGTAGTGTGTGGCGAGAGGCTTTCTTACACGCATCTTGTTGTTTTAATGTGTGAGAGGCGTTAAGGAATATAATATTTTTGCTATTGTCCAAACTTAGGGAATTTCCATGGATACCATTTGACAAGCATAAGTAAGTGCATGTCATCCAAGACTTCTTGGGTGCGCATGTGACAAGGAGTGTCAAACACAAGGGCGAAGAAAGTTGAACTGACATTTGAGAGAAAGTGTTCATTAAAGTTTGCAAGTCTTTGGGGGGCAGGGGGCAACTTCCAAAGAATTAGTTGGTTGGAGACCGTCAACATGGTACCCAACATGTACCAATCCACCATGTAATTCCAAAAGTTGAACTTAAAGGGGGGGGGAAAAAAAACATAAATGGATCATGAACAAAAGAACAATGTATATAATATGATCTTTTGTCATGAATTTGGAAACCAAAGTATTGGGGGACAACCAACATCCCAAAAGGTGTTGTGGGACATCATGCCAAGATGCTCTCAACCCTTTTAATGCGGTGTGTCCCCACTCTTGGAATAAAGCTTTGCTTTTAATTAAATTGAAAGGAATCAAATGTATAAAATGCACCAAACCAACCAAAACCCATTTCACAAAATCAAACACAAGTTTTTGTCCATCAAGATTGAGGTGAAATTGTGGGGTAATCCACACAAAAATTTGAACTTTTTGAAAGAAAAGAAGGAAACACCTTCAAACATATAAAATGTGACCAAACCAACCAAAACCCATTTCGCAAAATCACACACAAGTTTTTGTCCATCAACATTGAGGTGAAATTGTGGGTAATCCACACAAAAATTTGAACTTTTTGGAAGAAAAGAAGGAAACACCTTCAAACATATAAAATGTGACCAAACCAACCAAAACCCATTTCACAAAATCACACACAAGTTTTTGTCCATCAACATTGAGGCAAAATCTTTACTAAGGAAATATGAATTGAAAGGCAAATCTTGGAAGCGAGATATGAAACTAGCCTTGATCTTCCAAACTTATCGCCTAGACCAATATTGGCTTGAACTACATGAATACATCAATCTTCACCACACTTTCCCCATACTCTAGTTGACACTCTGAAATTTTATACCATTGGATTATTTTCTCATTTTTCTCCAATTACAAAACTAGGTTCCATGGGAAATATTTGGATTGGAGAAAGGATTTACATTCAACCTTGAGAAAAATATTTTCAAAAAAAAAACACACACACACACACACACACATTGTGAACAAAATTTCAAATTGTCACAAGAAGAAATAGTTAACTTTAATATGGAGAAATTTTTGTCAAAGACGTCCCAAATTCCAAATCACATGTATGACAACTTTTCACCACATTTTCAACACACAACATGTCATGAAGATGTAGGTGGAAAATTAGATACCTTCTTATGCATGATATAATATTTCTTGCCTTGTGATTTTTTACTTGGATCTCCAATGCTATGGATTGCTTATGAAGTGCCTCTTTCATTAATTATGTTAGCTTGGTGCGTGTGCTTAGTGTAGACAAAGATGGCTACACCCTTGTTCCTACAATCTTGTTTAATGGAATCCCCTTAAGAAATTAATGTCTTTATCTATACATTTTCTTTATTTAATTACATAATAAATCTAATAATAAAGTGTGGATGGGTGAAAGCCTGATAAAGTGGACAACTATTGGTCCTTGTTAACATAAGTGAAAAGTAATTATAAAATAAACATTGACATATTGAATTTTAAAATATTATTTATTTCAAAGATTAATATGAGTATTTTTATAAAAAACTCAATGATATTGAAAAAATACATGTCCAATATGTATTTAACTAAGAAAATAAATATAATATAATATTAAAATTGTATATCTATTTTTATATAGTTAAAAAATTGAAACAATTGAATTACATATTTTCAACTTTTCCATATTATATTCCAAAGGACCACTCCAAGGTTTCTAAAAAAAATCCCCCATATACCAGGTCTGATTACTCATCACTGAAATATAGAGAACTTATTGCCTATGTAAAGGTCACTTTATATATAAGTTGTTGAAAGGATGTAATCAAATATCTAGATGTGGATCATGGGTCTAGCACCAATATTACAAACCTTTTGTAAAATCATCATTGGAAATTGATTAATGATGTTAATAGTGCAATGAAATTGTTGGAAGCTTGAACTTCATTGATGCACAAGTTTTTTCCTATGAAAGATAAGCCTTTTTGACAATTATTTGTCTATAGGAAATAACATCATCACTTTCCATTTTTTTGGCAAAAGAAAATTAGGGATAAATAGAAAATCTAGAAAAAAAATAAAAATTCCATGTAGCTATAATAGAATCATGAAATAATTATGAACCCCCCCCCAATGTGAGTAATTTATGTTGTTCAAACATGCTTATATTAATGGGTTTATGTACATACATGAAAATTTTAAAAACATTAAAATCTACATTGAATCTTCAAACCATTTTTTAAAAATTATAGACAAAAACATTTAAAAAAATTTATGGACCAAAACATTGAAATCTACATTGAATATTCAAACCAATTAAAAAAAATTATAGACCAAAACGTTTTAGAAATTTTATGGACCAAAACATTAAAATCTACATTGAATCCAAAAATAGGGTCAAACACATCATTTGTTGTTGGATATTGTAAAGTAAACCAAAAACATATGAAAAAGGCCAAACATAGTAGGCCTTCATGAGTGTAAAGTATGTACAAAAAGCTCTTTTATTTGAGTGGTAGAAGCTGGGGTTCTTTTAAGGATTTTGTCGTGTAGCCAAAGTGGAGATCGTCCATGAAATAATTTAGCCAAATTTGGTTACATACTAGAAATGAAAGTAGGGGAATTTTTTTAAAAAAAATCCGTCTATATTCTCGGCTACCTTCTGGAACTTATCATAGAAATCTGGCGATTCAAAAAAATAAAATAAAATTTTTTTTTTCAAAATCTGGCAAATTTGGGTCATAGTTTGCATATATAGGTCAAATTTGTATTTTTCAGGTCGAAATTTGGCGAAAATTTGCAAGTAAAAAAAACACCGGGTACAAGATTTGCATGAGAATGGTGGAAAGCATCTTTCCCACTGAGAGCATATTCCTTGCCGGGAGGCACTTTCCCAAAACCAAAGAACAAAAAACTTTAGGGACCCGAGTAGGCTGGTTAGGGCTGATTCTGACTCCTAGCACACCCAATAGGCCCTACACATTGGTGTGCTAGGAGCTGGAATTGGCCCTATCCAGCCCCCCGGTCTCTATAAAGTTTTTGCCTTATTAGAGAAGGCACCTTATGTGTAAGGGCCTTACATACACATAAGGTGCCTTCTCCCCTTGAAAATTCAATCACAACCGTCCGTCCATTTCAAATGCAAATTTTACTGGATCTTCACACCGGCTAACAACTACCATCCGTCCATTTTATAGGCAAATTTTACCCAATCTTCACACCGGGTAAGGTCCGCCATCCGTCCATTTTATAGGCAAAATTTACCCGACCTTCACACCAGGTAAGGTCCACCATCCATCCGTCCATTTTCTAGGCAAATTTTACCCGATCGTCACAGGCTCATTCTTGGTTACTTGAACCATCCATCGGTTTACACAAGTTCTAGTTCTTGATTTTTTTAAATTAAAAAGATATTTTATTTCTCAACTGGGGTTAGACATGTTGTTAGTTTGAAAGAAAATAAATTCAGGAATATAATTTTTTGAAGAATAAATTTGGGGGTTGGGTCGGAAAAGGGGGTGGGGGGTGGGGGGTAGGGGTACACACAATTCAAAAAAGAGATAATGTAATATTAGTTGTTTATACATATCCGTATTTCTGTATACATGCATTAGATACAACCATACATACCCGTATGTATACAGAGTGTCTCTCTCTCTCTCCCTCGCGCGCGCGCCGTGCCTTCCTCCTCCTGCTCGGGTGTGTGTCTGTCTCTGTAGGCGCTCGCAATCGCTCGCTCTTCGAGTGTCGACCTCTTCCAAGAGTTTCTCCACCAGCATTTGGAGGCCCTGAGGACGTATGCCGTTGTTATTTTGAGGTTTGGAACTTTTTTTGTTGGAGTGTTTTTGGAGAGAGAGAGAGAGAAAGAGACAGAGATAGAGAGATCTGCGTTGCAGGAGAAGTGGTTTTGAACATCCATCGCCTTCCGTAAATTTTGCTGTAGCAGGAGGCCATAATTATTTCTTCTTCGCGGACGAAATTTCCTTCGTGATCAGTAGCAGCTTGGTTTCGGATCCTCTCATTTTGCTGCTTGCGTCGTTTTTCGTCTCCGAAGGTCTCGTCTGTCATCCACGTGGAGCTTCCTTCCTTCAAATCCGAATTGTCGTTTCAGGTCTTGAGCAAGCCGGTATTCAAGGAGAAACAAACCCCGCTGCTGCTTAGACTACGTGATCTTGAGACCAAGACTTGCAGATAGATATTACAGGAGCGAACGGCGAGCCTTTCTGAGCATCTCAGATTCCCTACAGCTTCTCGACGCTCTTCTTCGTGTGTCTGTCGTCAGTCGAGTCTTACACTCACGAATTGAACTCGATTCCGTTCTTCTGCAAAAACAATGTACCAAGTGAAGAAGTATGCAGCAAGCCCCCCGGGGGCAGGAGGCTTGATGTCGTCACAGACGACAACTCCTTCGCCACATCTTGCAGCAGCAGAGCGAGCAAGCGTGCTGTATGGCAGTGATGGTATGAATTCTGCTGATCCAAAGCCACGCTTGCGGTGGACCCCGGAGCTTCATGAGCGCTTTGTAGATGCCGTTACACAGCTTGGAGGCGCTGATAGTAAGCTTCCCTCTGCCGCCCTTCTTCCTCCCGTTTCTTTTGTTTTGCACTACTTTCTCGTCCCAACTCCCTCCATACTAGCAGCTCCTCGTCAGGGATCTGTTCCTTTTTTTCTTTTGCTGCACGTTGTCTCTCGTGTCTGAGATGCTCAGAGCTCCACCTGTTCTCTGTTAGCTCTCTCTCTCTCTCTCTCTCTCTCTCTCGTCTGAGATGCTCTACATCCATTGGAGCTTCTGCTTCTGGATTTCAGGGCATCTGCAAGCATGTCAGAAATCCATGGAGCTGCTGCTTCTGGATTTTTGAGCATCTGCAAGCATTTGAGGAATCCATGAAGTTGCTACTTCCTGATTTCTGAGCATCTGCAAGCATGTCAGAAATTCATGGAGCTGCAGATACATGAAAGAACAAAAAAAAGAAACTGCTGCTGAAACCATAAATTCTTCCCAAATCCTTCCTAAATCCTTCCCAAAAACTTCAAAGAACTTTGGCACAAATCCTTGTGTTCCAAAAAAATTTGAAGAACCAACTTCACACTATTTCATTTCTCTTAACTTGAATTGCATTTCATCCAAATTGCTGTGAAATCAGGCTCTTTGCTTGGTTTTTGCTTGTTTGTTCTGTTTTGCTTTGCTTGTTTGCTTGCTCAATCAATTACTGGTTGCAAAAAAATGGTTGCAGAAGCAACGCCGAAATCTGTATTGCGAGTTATGGGTGTCAAGGGTCTTACACTTTACCACTTGAAGAGCCATCTCCAGGTTACACCCCATCTTTTACATACTCAATTCTTTTTTTTTTCCTGAGCATTTTCTTTCTTAGAATCTTGAGGGGTTTGTTTTTGTTAAAATTGGTTCTTCTTCTTTTTCTGCCAAGTATGGGAGAGACTACAGAATGATGATGATGTAGTTTGCACAAATTTTTCAATTGAAGGAGATGGTGAATTATGGAATTCATAAATCCAATAACATTTGGTCCCACATTTCAAGGAAGAACAATTTTTCAATTGAAAGGATAAGAAGAATTATGGAATCAATAAATCCAATAACATTTGGTCCCACATTTTAAGGAAGAACAAGTTTTCAATTGAAAGGATACAAAGAATTATGGAATCTGTAAAGAACTGCCAAGATTTTCCCGGTGTCTTTTTTTGGTCACTTCTCAGGTGTAGTCTTTTGCAGGATCTTATGACACATGTAAGATCCTGGTCAATGATCAATACAGATTTCATAAGCATCCTGTTTTCATAGCATCTTTAAAAACAGGAAGGAAATCCCAGCATTTTTTTACATAGGTGAAGGATCTGCGTTTAGACCCTTCCAGGAATTTCGGCCCCTCCCTGAGGCCAGTACCTTCCAAGAATTTCAACCCCTCCCCTCAGCCTACTGGCCTCAAGACAGGAGCCTCAACTCCCAGACCCTTCTCCTATACATAAACTCCAATAACATTTGGTCCCAACATGTTGTGGAAGAGCAATATTTCGATTGAAAGGATATGGAAGTATGGAATCCATAAATTCCAATAACATTTGGTCCCATATTAAAAATGGGGAATGTTCTTCACCAGGTGTTGTTGCTACTGTTGTTCAGTTTTCTAAATCAAACAAAGAGTGACGATGATCCTGGTCTTTGCAGAAGTTCAGGCTTGGGAAGCAACTTCACAAAGACACAACAAATGCGCATGATGCCCATAAGGATGGATCCCATCATGGTATGTGTGCTACTCCTAAAATCATGTTCCCTGGCATAAAGCATTGTTAGGTAGGTCTGAAATAGCAGCAGAGGTAGGTTGGAACTGAGAGAATTGACAGTGGAGAGAGGATACGACAGAATCAGCTGCCACTGCCAATTCTGCCATTTAAAAAGACAGCTGAAAAGCATGCAAGAGAGCTTACCTATGATCATCCTTCACTGGAAATTTTTCAAGAGTTGTCGATTGATGGTCATAGTCTCATTACTGACCTAATGGCCCTTTTTTGCCCCCCTTCTTTGCAGGGTCTTCAGATATGCAGGGAACAAGCACTCCTGCTTCTGATGGTGTTGCCCCACTTCAACCGAAAACCCCTCAAGAGTATGTGACAGTTTTGTCATGGCATATAATTTCATGGTTTGTGTTGATAGCATCAATAGCTCCACTTTCCTCAGAGAGCCTATGTATTTGACTCCTCTTTCTTGTGTACTCCTTTTTCTTTGCCAAATTGTTGCTTTCTGGCATTCAGATTTCCAAGCTTCATAATTTCTCTTTGTTGTTGTATCAACAAAGACTTGACAATACCCAAAAAAAATTCTACTTCATTCTGGTGACCAAAATACAGTGCCCATTTGGGATATACAATTTTCGGGTGCAAGCAAGCAAAGAACTGATTTTGCCAAGGTGATTGATTTTTCCAGCAGCATACAAATCACGGAAGCAATTCGTTTGCAAATGGAAGTGCAGCACCGTCTACAACAGCAACTTGAGGTAAAATCTTTTGGTTCTTTCTCACATGAGTTTGTCATTTTAATAAGAAATCTATATCAGTTCTGGAGAAAAAAAACAAAACTACACTGTCATCTTAGTATGCATGCCTTCAGAAACACTGGACTAGTGATCCTCAGTCATTTAGCCGAGTTGGGTATAGTTGTTTTTATGTGCAACTAGCTCGAGAATAACAAATGCAGTTATCAAGTTTGGTGCCGCCAAAAATAAGTTGTTGGACTTGAATTTGCTTCTTTGCAGGTGCAAAGAAATCTTCAGTTACGGATTGAGGCACAGGGCAAGTATTTACAATCGATTTTGGAGAAAGCAAAGGAAACTCTTGCAGGACATACATCCTCATCTCCGGGGCTGGAGGCTGCACATGCAGAGCTCACTGAGCTTGCATCAAAAGTCAGCAATTCGGACCCATTGGGGAGGGGGCATTCTTTCTCCTATACAAGCTTGCCTGGAATAACCACCCATCATGAGTTCCTGCAACAATTTGGTGCAGATTATAATCATCATCATCATCATCCACGGCAGGCCAGAAGTGGTGGTGCATCCTCACCGCCACCACAGTACCAACAACAAAAACAACAACAGTTTCCACACCGGCAGTCAAGGGTGTCCAATTCATCATCACAGAAGTCTAGCTACTTAACCAATCTCACAGCTAACCCTGAGGATGACAGTGCGGGTGGCAGTGCTTCAGGAGGTGTGGAGCAGCAGCAGCAGCACCCAACAGCAACAATGGGTAAGTAAAGAAAAGGAGCTTACTTTGTTAAGAAGATTTTAATAAAATGGCAACAGACAGGAAAGGCTTGCTAAGGCTGCAGCTGTGAACACAAGATTTTAGTGTCTCATTTTGAGTGTGTTGGGGATGGATGGTGTGGGCAGAAGGAGTTGGTGACAAATCTTCTCCTGGAGGTAGGAGGAGCATTGTGAGACAATCAAATGAAGGCAACTCCTCACATGTTTTCATGAATCTGGAGTCATCAGGAGAGGCTTCTGCAGTAATTGTTGAGCTACCCACAACAGCCAGGAGAGGAGGTGGTGCAATTCAATCACTGGAGGAGGAAAGCAGTGCTGGCGGTGATGGATCTCCACATACGACTTCCTCTGCTGCTTCATCACTACAAGGAATAACTACTACAACTACATATGATCACGGCGACATGAGACCCAATACCACAATGGTCCATCAAAGATCACACCAAAGTTCACTTGCAACAACACATGTGAAGGTAGAAGATTCAGCTGGTTCTCTTGATCTAAACCATGGAACTCCAGGGCTTGCAATGCAAAGAGCTAGTGATCTGGACCTTAACACTTACAGTTGGGAAAGATGAGTGCCAAATGTTGGGTGTGAAATTTTACTCTTTCTTTGCAAGGTTTTTACTGTCATCATTAGTCTTGCCAAATTTCTAGAATTTCCACCCGTAGTGGTTTCACTTTTCAATTGATCCTCTTTCGGTTTCTATTTGAGTTTTGATTTCATTGATCAGTTCTTGAAGTCAATTAATTGATTTGTTGAATTGGTTTTGAAATCCAAATCTATCACATTCTTGAATTGGATGTTTTTCTTTGTTTACAAATAAGCTATTTATATAGTATATATAGTCAAAGTTTATCAACTTGGGCCCCGCATTGCTATGCACTACTAGTGAGAATGGCATGATGAAAAAAGTGAGTTGATTTTGTCAAAATTAAGTCTCATTTGAATGATAATATTGAATTTCAATTGCATACAACTTGAATTCAATTCAATTGGATTCAAATTCAATTAAAGAGAAACAGGATACAAATTGGTGCACAAGGAATTGAGAATATGCTCATCACTTTCATCATCTAGGACTATGGTGTTGAGAAAAAAGCAACTTTGAAAAAACAAGCATCTAAAAAGACACCTTTTCCATTCCATTTAGAGCAATTTCAAAATTGAAATCTATCTTAGTTGGATGAGACATCTAGTTAGCCCTAGTTAGCCCTAAACATATCTACCCTATGCTAGCTCCAATGTTACCATCATTGCTAGAATTAATAGTGTAGACATAAACATTCATTTCATTTATTGGCCTTGGCTACCATGGCAAGGATGTCATGTTTAAATTCACTATAGAATATAATAGCTTAAGTGATTTTGGCCCCTAGGTAGTAGGTTTATTTTTTATATAAGGATTTTTGAAAGATGATATTTTGGCTTGTGTTGAAACTTGAGATTAGCTATAGAATTATAATATCTTGAAAGATTTTGGTTTCTTTTAGAGGATTTTTTTGAAGATTATATTTTTGCATGGTGAAATATTTGAATTTCCATAATTCTTCTTTTGCCTTCAGATACTTTTTAATGTAAATGGCAAGGTCAAGTGTGACACACCCCTTATTTACGTAAGTAACAAAAAAATATCCGTTAAATGTATGGGATAACCTAACAAATACAAAGAATGACCTCCCTAAGCAAATTAGGACTTCTCATAAGGAAAAAGAAAGGATTTTCATTTGCTTTCCTTATTAATATCTTGAGTTTAGTTGCATATTAAAATCTCCACATGATCTTAGTTTATTATGTGGTTTTGTTTGCATAATGCTTCTTCATGGGTTTGTATTGGCTCTTCTAGTAAGTAGCATTTGCTCAAGCAAATTGAGATGGAGAATTCATGCAAGTGATGTTTTCAATCTTCCATGAAACTTGCACTCAAAATCTACTAGTAGTTAACACATATGTTGGTTCAAATTCCTCCAATCATTTGCTCCATTTGCACATATAGACTTGCTTCACTTTATGACTTTGTGTGCATGGCAAAAAAATTCCGGTTGAAATCCTTCTTTTAGCCCACACAATTCTAACTCTCTTGAACTTGGGCATGTATAGTTTGGAAGGGTGAATGTGAAGAAATAATGTTCAATAGGTGTTTGTTCAAGTGAGTTGACCTTGGTTAACTTGTAAACAACTTGAAATCCCCAATCCCCCTCCTATATTGGCAATAGTATTAAATTGAGTTGCGAGTTTTAGAGGAATAAATATTGCGAAAGCATATTTTAAAATGGTACGTGGAAATGTCTTGTTATTTTTACAAAAAATTACCCAAAATCGAGAAAAATACTCACATTTTTCACATTTTTCAATCATTAGTCTCCAACATGTTTTAGCAAATTAAATTTGAAAATAGAGTGCTCAAAGGCCTATTTAACTATTTAATATAAATATTTAGATAATGAATTTCATGTATTGATGATAATTGATTGTTCAAGTAAAAATATCTTTGGATGGTACCACTAGCAATGTCATATCTTCAATTTGTTGGGCCCATTAATAAATTTAAGATTAATGAAACACATATTTAAGGAAAAAAATTTCCTAAAAAAAATGTATGAGTACAATCTTCAATTCTTTTAATGGATGAAGCTTTACTTGGATCAACAAAAATTTAAAGTTTAATGTGGTTAATGAATGCATAAGGAAAAGTTCCAAAAATGTCACCCAAGGGGTTCCTTTGATCAAGAACAAAAAAGGAATATAATTATTATTATTATTACTATTTTCTTGGCCTTCAATTTGCAAAGTACCTTAGATGCCCCTTTATTTGACTTTTGATATATGTATTTGATTAGGGCACTTTCTATTTAATTATCATTTTACTTTTTAAAAAGAAGTCCTAAAAAGGCCATTGATTTTGGAACACAAATAATAGTTATTCCCACCTTCTATTGTTTCAATGACCAATGAGGCCATTCCCTTTGGCATGTATTAAATAAAGAAAAATAATAATTTGATGTGTAAATGGAAGGACACTTCAAATCAAAAGGTCAAAAATGACATAATCGAGAATCAATTTTTTTGAAATGCCAATGCACAATATAGGTGTCGAGATGTTTATTATTTTTCATAAGTATTTACATAAGTGAGGAAGACATAGCCCACATGGTGCAAGCCAATAAACAAATAAATAAATCAATCAATCAATCAATAAATGTTTAAAATTGGGTCTAGTTTTAGTTTGGCAAGGTGATTTTTAGTGATATTACCCAAGGAAACTCTTTGATCAATAATGTTTTGCACACTACTCTTGCTATGGATAGTTGTAAATATATTAACCCTTAAGTGCTCAATCAACCAAAATTTGGGTCAATGTATGAGTTTCATTTTCATTTTCATCCAAACGAAAGTTTCAAAGCAAAAGGGAAAGCATACTTTTGGGATCAATATTGAATTTGCTATAGTGTGGGCATAAGTAGAGAACTAAATATGCCCACCCCCACCATTTTTGCACCTAGTAGTATTTATTTGTGCCATTGGTATTCAAATCCATAAAAAAATAGGTTGGAAAATAAAGATTGTGGATTAATGGTAGATCCTCCACCCCACCACCTATATAACTACTAAATTACTACACCAAAGTGGCCCAACAATTCATTTTCCCAAGGTGGGCCACATGTTCAATTGCTCTCCTTTTAAACTTTCTTTTTTTCACTTCTTATCCATGGGGTAATTTTTAAAATTATGTCCTTACTTACCTTTCCATTTTTATGAAGTTATAACATCAACATAGGAGGAAAATTAATTAATTGATACAAGAATTTCATATGTTAATAAAATTTTGAACACAAAGGTTAAACAACAAAGGGAATGAAAATGATATTTTTAGGCTCCTAATGATAAAAACACAAATGGTGGTGATAGAAAGCATTATGAACATTATGGACTTGATTTTGCATATGGTGCTTTCATTTGGAAAAAGATTTTATTCATTAGACATTATGGACACACTAAGTGAGAACATTTTTCAAACCATGGAGTTAATCCACCTCAAGAGTACTAATAAGATGTTTTATATTATAGTAGAGCTTCATTTCTTTTGAACACCTTGGCAAAATATATGCCAAAGAAGTTTAATTGGAGTCTTCAAGTGCTAGTGCAAACAAAAGTATGTATTGTGGTTAATGGTTTTACGTTTGTGTGTGTTGGCATTCAGGTTGAAATCTAGAAAAGATTAGGTTCTCTTGTAAGTTCTAATGTTTATTATATGTGTATTGTTGGGGGGTTCTAGCATGACATAGGCAAGGAAAGTGGTTTTGTTGGATCTTGATAACAAGGCATGAATGGTGGGAATAAGGTCAATTTGTGAATTCCCAATTGTTGATATTTTTTATGGTGCTCCAATTGATGATGACATAACTATTTGAGGGTTCTTAAGGAGATTTCAAATCGGAACATTTTATTTGTGTGTACATGAAGTATATTATGTAACAAAATTACTAAATTGTTGAACTTTAATTTACATTACATTCAAAAGTTATTTTTAAAATAAATGAACCCAATTTTGAAAAGTTGTGTGAGCAATTTTGTAAAACCACAAAATATGACATTTTTGTGACATATGGTACACATATTTCTAAATCATTTGTTTAAACCTACCATGGCAATTGAGGAGTACTTTCAAGACTACCTATTATTGATTAGATCAAGAAATTGAATGGGATATTAACACTAATTTAAAGTAGTTAAAAAATAAAACCGATGGAAAATATTTAAAATATTCATTTGGGCTCATAATAAATTCCCTTATGTCACCATTCATCCCTAGGTTTAGCTTCACATTCATTAGGTTGAGCCATCACGCTTATTAAGGTTCATGTTATTCTTGGAACCTTTCAACATTTTGATTAGCTAAGTTAGTTGTTTCTTCTTTAATTTCTTCAGCAAGATGATTTTGCATTTGTGTGTCATTGAATGAGTTAGTTTCTACATGGGATTAAAATAAGTTAATTATTAGCAATTTAAAAAGTTTATTAGCAACCATTTACATTATTGATTAGTCTTTAAGTTATTTAGAGGATGTTTTAGTCTATGCTTTATTCATTTTTCAATAATTATTTGAGTTTGATCAACTTATGGTTCTTGTTAACAAAAATTTGATATCTTGTTTAAGCTCCCTTTTGGTTGGCGAAGCAGTGTCCAACCAAAATCAAGTTGAGTTAATAATTTTGTATTTTAGTTCACTAACAAGGAAGATCATGAATTTTTATGATGATTTCAACATATCATTTGTTGATGTTCCTTTCCCAATTGGATTTTACCCATAATTTTTGTTGGTTTAGTTTTTAAAACCTTTGATGTTGTAAAAGGTGAAGAAAGTAGTGTTTTTTTGGTGTAGGAAATGTTTGTGTACGCAAATATAGTCTATAAGTTGGCTTACATAAAAAAAAGGTTGTGAAGTCCAAACCAAACTTAAGGGTTGACATGTTTCATTGTTTGCAAGTGGAGTTGAAGTAAAAATGATGGCATTGGACCTACAAATGTTGATGTCACAAAAGCTAAAATTGTTGTCTCATACATAGTCATGGGTGTGAATCATGAAGTATGTTTCACATGACATACTTGATCCAAAACCTTACTAGTTTTTACTTTTGTTTGCTACAAAGCTTAGGCTGTTAAATCATGGAAGTAATTGAATACTACATTCTAAAGCATTAGAACTTTAATCACATCAAATTCCAATCTACCTATTTGAGAAATATATGGAAGCATCACCATTTTTATAGGATAAGGAATATTAAAAAATTTCCTTTTGTTTAGTTTGGATTGAAGTTGATAGACTTTTTTGGAAGTGCAAAAATTCTACATCATCACAACAATGAAGGCTAATGGTGTACATCATGTTTTCATGCTACTTATGGATTACCATTGCTCCATTAATAATAACTAGATTGAATTTCTCGAAGGGATTTGTCTTTTGCCTTACAGTTTCCACACACCCATGCCACTTGGCCTTGACATCGTCCTGTGACAAATGTGACCTTGTGCAAATCAAAAGATTTTGCAATGCTTGGGACTTTCTTCATGGTCTCCACCAACCACTTGGTTGCAATTTCGTTGTTAGTTGTTGCACTTGTAACATCATCAAAATTCATTATTGTAAGAAATTGGGAAGGGACAATTGTGGGCACTCCACCAAGAATTGAACCAACATCCAAGTTTGGGACTTGTGAAGCAAGTCCAGCTGTAAATTGTGCCCCCACTTTCAAAAGAATGGATAGTATCCATAACCCTTTATCAATAAGTGGTTGCATTCGTTGAAACGTTTCACTTCCGAATAGAACTTCAAACCCCTCTTGGTCCTTCACAACATGAATTCCATCTATGTGCTCACACATCAAATGTAATTGTGCACATTCAAGCCCAGGTACAAAGGAGGTAACTAGTGTCCTACATGATTGGATCAGATTCTTTTTTTGCACAAAATAGGCTAATCGTGGAATATCTCGTTGTTGCAATTGCACATTGAACTCCATGAGGGTATCCACCTTCTTGCATAACTCCTTTTGGAGTTGTTTTTGAAAGTTTTCAATCTTCATAAAACCTTCATGGAATGTTTTGATGATTTTTGCCCCCATAGCTTGTTGATTTTCAATGATTCTTTCCACCCCATATTCATGTTCGCTACATATGTAATGGGTTTGTTCTTGAAGAGTCTCAAACAAACATTGAAAGTCACGTCCCATTGATGGATCGATCTTCACTTGAAAAGTAGCACGCGAAGATGCTATTTGTTTTTTTTGTGGATTTGGGGTTTGAAATGATTCTTGAAAATCAATTTTGAGTATAGATGAAACCATTGTGAGCATATTCCATTGTGACTCCATGAGAGCTGCTATAGCTTTCTCCCCTAATAACTCCACAACAAGGTCATGGGCAGTGGGAAGGACATCATGTTGGTCTACCATGCCCGGCACATTTCGCCAAGTGTGCCAACAATTTAAATTGCAATTGGCCATGAGGAATTCTTGTTTCAATGCTTCTAGAGCCACAACTTGATCCTTCCTGAATATACACCATCGAGATCACAAGCATGAGAGATGTTCACAATATAACCAAATTAAAGAATGTGCAAAAACTTGTAATGAATGAATGACATATATCCGACTTTCAAAACTTTGACAACATTTTAATAGAATCGTTTTGAAGAGTGGTGCAACCATACCTATATTTCAACAAAGTTAACTCTCGTACACATTGTGGTCGTATTATGCTTTCAACAAGCCAAACTCCTCGACAACCATCAGTTGAAGCACAATATTGA
>Ga0116231_10004054_pt1 | contig 29894 bp, 18 predicted proteins | sample S1TSphgellanicum_2_FD_89695 | JGI IMG/M metagenome (GOLD analysis project Ga0116231, IMG submission 89695) | Host-associated microbial communities from peat moss isolated from Minnesota, USA - S1T2_Fd - Sphagnum magellanicum MG | ecosystem: Host-associated > Plants > Peat moss > Unclassified...
AAAATTTTTAAAAAAATTTAAAAACAAAAAATTTACAAAACCAAAAAACTAAAGTCAAAACCGCGGCAAAAGCCCCAACAAAAACAACAACAACCCAACCAAAAAAAAAAAAAAAAACCCCAAAAGAAGTTAAAAGTGAGATCGAAGGTTCCTTTTGAAATCAAGAACTTGACAACACTAATCTTGATGTTAAGGATGGAAATGAATTGTTGATGGAAAAAGTGTGTAAGAAGCCCAGATTTTGGAGTTCTCTTCAATTACCTTTTGCAAGGAGAACAATAATTGTTGATTCAACTCTAGCTTCAACATAGAGTTAGTTTAAGAACAGTCTATGATCCCTAAAGTTCACAGGCTAGAGACAATAGGAAGCTCTTGTGCAATGTTCCTAATCTATGGAAAGGGGTGTTTGCATGGTAGGGTGAACCCAAAAACTATCACAGTGTTATAATTTTCACTACAAGAAAAAATTGAACAATTTAGGAATATAAATTTAAAAAAGTTTAATGATCAAAACATGTAATTAAACATAGGTCACATCTTAAGATATCATTATGTTATGAAATCTGATGCAATAATCTTTTGGAATATATTTGTAACATAAAGTCATTTGTCGCAAAATGATTGTTTTAAAAATTGAAATTAATTTTTTTTAAATTAAATTTTTTCAATAAAATCTTACACATCAATATATATATATATATACAAAGAATAATTGTATATCAAAGTTTTTTCAATTTGATTTAAATTATTATTATTTTTGACATTAAAATATGAAAGATTTAAGATTAATTATATTTTCTTTGACTCTTATTAGTGTGTTTTCATCCAAATGTGTTAGGTGTTATTTTTATATCCACAAAATTAAAATATAAATATTTAATTAATAAAAAAACTATAACACTATCAAATATGATGTTTTAAGCAAATTTTTATAATGTGATTAGTGCACATTTACTTATAGAAACAAAAGTGAAACAATTTGATAATCATGATCATCTTAACTTATTTCATATTAAAAGTCAAAATCAAGTACATTCAATTTTTAACAAAATAAACGAACTTTAAGTTGTGATATTTTTAATAATTTTTGTACATCTAGATCTGATTACATTTGTGTGCACCATAGCATGTAAACACCCAACAACAATTGCCCACCAAATTTGAAATGCAAGAAAGTCGACTTCTTGTGAGACTTCTTGTGATCCTTGTGGCATCAAGTTGTGACAGTTAGTGCCAGTTGATTCCTAGAGGGCTAAGATTAGCCAAAACATATTGGCAAACTATCCCTTTTGTGGTCTTGCAGTTCTTGAATTGACCACTCATAATTCTAGCTATGCCCAAGGGCAAAAATGGCCTGGGAGATTGCTTTTGCATTCTTGTATCATCTTAAGTCTCCGCCCTCACTCCACCTGCACATGGGATGCTCTCAATTTTGAACAAATTCATGCTTGTTCAACAAGAGATTGTCGGAAAGGTTAAAAAGATTTAGTTACCTTTGGTCTTTGCAGGCAGCACATTATAATACACTTGGATTGATGGCAATGATTTGGTTGTCAATACGAACAAGTGGCATAGAACTTGAATCGAAAGAGCAATCTTGGATGGTCTACTAGACTACAGTAGACTAATATGATAACATGTGCCATATTACTTGTTAAGATTTGTCCTCAAGATGAAGGTAGGCCTTTGATAGGTTTGACAAAAGTGTTGAGCCCCCACTATGTTATATGTGTGAGAGATGGATGTAATATAAGGTGATGTTATTAACCACCCATTGGTTTCATTAAAGTGGTAGGTTTTTGTTTCTATCGGGCTGGGGTTGGATGTTCTTTGATCCGTGTTCTTGTTTCCTTTTTGAAATGGATTCTTTCCATTTGTCCCCAAAAAGACCAAAATTGTGAATTACCTAACTTGGCACATCCCCACGATCCTTAATGAAAATGCAATTCTAGATTATCAGCTTAATGTGGTTAGCACCATACATATTCCTCATAAATCCAAAACCAAACATTGAAAAGAATATAGGTTTGGATTCATTTGTGAAATACAAAACTAGTGGAAAAGCCCTTTTTTATAAGATTGATCAAACATTTGACATAATATGTTCTCCATGGTAAAAGTGAGCATTGAAAGGACACATCTACATACATTAAGCTAGGTGTTTGTTTGATGTGGTCATACCTTAACCTGAGGGTATGTAGATGAGTGAGTGGGTAGGAAGGTTGGGGGGTGGGTTAGGGGTGAATGTTGTAGGTAAGTAGGTACATCAGGGTTAGTTGGTAGGATGAAAATGAAGGGTAGTATTTTGAATTTTGAAACCAGGGGTAAGTGAGCTCAAATTTTTTATTTATTTTAATACAAAGCTAATAAAATTATTTATAATTAAAATAAATTTATAATTTAAAAAAAGAAAAGAAAAATGATATTAATTAACCAAGTTGGTTCTTAAATTTTATATTACTTTTCTTTCATTCAATCTTATTATGGCTAGTTGAAATTATTTGTTAGATCCTGTACAGTAATTGCTGAAGTACATGGAGAATAATAAATAATGCCCAGGTGGGGGGAAAATAACAAAATAAAAATAAAAATGGAAATGTATTGCATCATGAATATTGCAAGAGACACACCAACTTTGTTCCCTGCAACTCACAAGACGAAGAAGAAGAAGAAGAAGAAGAAGAAGAAAAACAAGCTTGTTGCAGTGAAATCAATCAATCCATGAGCTGGTTGCAGAGCAAAGTTTCAAGTATGGCGGCATGCCGGGGTGCAGCTGCCTCCAGCAGCAAGATGCAAGTTATAATCCCGGCCTGCTGCTGCTGCTGTTGCAGCAGCAGCAGCAGCTCATTGCGACGAGGTGGTGGTCGTGGTCGTGGTGGTCTGGCTTTCAGTACCAATGCCCAGTACATGAATCTCAATGGGATACTTGCAGAAGAAGAGAAGCTGATGCAGTCGATTATGAGCTGCTGTTGCTGTTGCTGCTGCTGTTGCAGGTACTCGAAATTTTCATCCGTTGCAGCAGGAATTTCTAGACATCTGCAGTTTTTGTGCAGCTGCAAATCTGCCGTGCGTCGACGACGGTTAATTCGGCATCTGGATTTCATGCCGCGTGATCAGAAAATCTATAGAATAGGAGATCAGATTGACTGGGTTGCAGCTAGCACAGTCATGAAGGTAGGTCTTGTGCAAGATCAAGCATTTGGGTTAGGAAATATTGCGAGGGGATCAGAATTACTCGATCGGTTCAGCCAAGCTGATGGTGGAGCAGTTCGCCAGCTTCCTGTAATTAAGGGTGCAGCAGGATCTATTAATCTCAGACCTCTTGTGGCAGCCATGGCGACATCCTTAAGAGACCAAAAGAATATTGATCATGATCTTGTACAAACGCCGGAATCTGTACAGCCCGAGACTTGCCACGGGAGTACGACTCCTGAGCAAGAGATGATGATGCGGGCGACGTCAATGCAGCAGCCACAGCAAAAGGTGGCTGTGAACGGCACTGCACCCAGCACCAGCACCAGCCTGCTTATACGTCACCCTGCAGCTGGGTTACAGCAGCTGATAGATCATTCTGCTTCCGAGGAGGGATCAGCTCGCTTGATCGACGATGGCATACTGTATCGCCAAAACTTCGTGATCCGGTCTTACGAAGTGGATGCTAATAGGACTGCAACGCTTGAAACGCTTACCAACTTGTTGCAGGTACACACACACTGCTATATAATGCAGCTTGCTTGTATGCATGCATGAGTTTGTGATCTGAGATGAGGGAAAGTGGACTCGTCTCTGATTGTTCTTGGTAAGGTAAAGCTGCTGTTGAAGGGAAGAGCATTGATCCCCCCACATCCCCCCATATAGAGATAGATTAGTGGAGATCCACATGTGTAGTGTCTGGTGAAGAAGATCTCCATAAAATGTATGAGTAGTTCATAATCAGTTGTATAGTAGAGTTAGGAAAGGGTTGATCTTCTGCTGGTGGTGGTGATGGTGGTGATGTTGCGTGCAGGAGGCTGCTCTGAACCATGTATGGCTGTCGGGGATCGGAAGCGATGGATTTGGTACCACCATTCAAATGAAGCTACACGATCTCATCTGGGTAGTCAATCGCTTGCATGTGGAAGTGGATCGCTACCCCAAATGGTACTGTACGTCTCATGAGCTGCATGTCTCCACTCTCATCACTGTCGAAGAATGAAGAATATTATAGTCAGCTGCAAACGTACCCCATCTGCTTCTTCTTCTTCTCCTTCTTCTCTAAACCCAAACAAAATTCAAGGGTACTTACTACAAGTAGACTTGACAAGTTCTTGCACAATTTTTGCCTCCAGGGGTGATGTTGTGGAGATCGAGTCATGGGTGGGAACGGCAGGGAAGAATGGCATGCGACGTGATTGGATTGTGCGTGACTTCAACAATCGTCAAGTCCTTGCACGATCAACCAGGTACGTCTAGTGCAAACTTGCTGCAAGAATCTAAGAAGAATCTAAGAACAAGAACAAGAAGTGGGGTTGATCGATCAGATATGCATCACAGCTTCTCTAACTCTTTAATGATCATCTTGCATGTTTCATTTCCTGCAAGATCTGTATGGGTTGATGTGTTGCAAGCAGTGATCTGATGGGAATTCTTCTTTTGGCTTCCGCTGGGGATCTTGGGGGTGCTGCCTGCCTGCCTGCCTGCCTGCCTGAGACATGCAGTACATGGGTGATGATGAATCAAATGACAAGGAAGTTATCGAAGATGCCAGAGCAAGTGAGAGCAGAAGTTTCACCCTACTACTTGAACTCCAAGTTTGCCATTCCTCAACAACAACTTCTCTCCATTCCAAAACTCGATGATTCAGCTGACCACATTCGATCTGGCCTTACGGTAATTAGTACACAGTTTCTAAACCTTGCTTGCAATCAGCATGTACATAATCCGTGCAGCTGCGCCTGTATTTGTCTGAACTTGCAAAGTATTGTTGGATTTGTTGGTGCAGCCTCGAAGAAGTGATTTGGATATGAACCAACATGTGAACAACGTGAAATACATCAACTGGATGATGGAGGTACTAAACGATTCCGACTTCTTCTTCTTCTTCTTCGCTTACTGTGCACATACATGTATGTAATGTTGTCTCTAGCTAGATATCCTGCAAACAACTCCTGAAGTACCAGAGGCCTCTTTGTGACAGATTGTTTGTTGATGTTTAAGGAATTTTTTGGGTTTATTTATGGGTCTGAAGAGATGATTGTTTCAAGCTGATCTCGAACCTTGAATTGTTTCTGAACTCTGTGCACAGAGCGTGCCGCCATCACTAGTCGAGACACATGAAGTCAGCAGTATAACAATGCAATACAGACGTGAATGTGGTCCATCCGATGTTCTGCAGTCTCTCACCAGTCCTGCAGATGAGCACCAGCTGCCAGAGGTACTACGACCCTTTGAAGATCATCCAAGTCGAACTCAGGCTTCAGATCTCAGCAACTGCAACTCTGATCTCAACAGCAGCAGCAGCAGCAGCAACAGTTCTGCCACAATTGACAACCAATGTTCTGAAGTAATTGGAGATGATGATGGGTCTGAGTGGCAATTCTCAAGTGTTGAGAGGACATTGCTGACTGCATTCAGCAGCAATCCAAGCTGGTTGAATTATGAGCCTTTCCATTTTGCACATTTGCTTCGCACCCAACGAGGTGCTGCTGAAATTGTTCGCGGAAAGACAATCTGGAAACTCAAGAAAAGTTCCCATATCCAAGCTAATGAGCTTTGAAATCCAAAGCCATATCCAATCTGATGAGCATTGAAATCCAAACCCATGACCAATCTGAGCATTGAAATCATTCGCTCAACACAATTGGATCTTTTGGTCCAGCATTTTCAGAGATTGGTAGCTTAAACCCTAACCCTAAATATTCTGGTAATCAGCTAATATGGAAGACCTATATAGATTAGATGGTTACATCTTTCTTGTTGTTGGGCATGCATTTTGAGCAGCCAAACAATAGACTGTAGAATTCCATTTTCAGATTATAATATTGGGTGCTAAGTGCACTAACAGAGTTTGATCACCACCCAGAGATCACAATTTACTATAAGATTCACACCGCATTTTGTGTCTGCAAAACAAAGCATACAACAAATTCTCTAGATCTACAAGAAGAAAAAAGTTTGCAGAGACAATAATTATTATTCTCCTTAGCTTCCAAGACAAAGGCATTACATGTACATGGTACTACAGAAGGTGCACATTGTAGCCTGTAGTTACATTCAGAAGATTGCAGCTGCATCCTAAATTTTATAGTCTACTACAATTGACTGATCAATATATTTTATTGGCATACAGTTTGAGGATCAAATGGGTGTGGAGTAGTTCTATAGCCAGAGGCAACAAGTTTCCAATCCCTTGAGTCATTTGTCATGATACTAGTGTGACTCTCATAGGGTCCGAGCCTTGAACCAGCACCCACCAGTACACCAAGAAGGATGGATGATAAGTGGACAGGAAACAGTTCTCTATTGGGTTCCAGTTCCTTAGCTAACCATGGTGGTTAGCTAAGTTGCTTTTTCTCTACCAACCTACTAACAACCTGCTTGCAACCCACAAGCAGGTTGTTAGTAAGATAGGTACTCGAAACCATCTACTTAAGTAGTCACCTATTTCTTAGGTTTCTACCTCTCTCTCCACTACTACAAAATGTGAGTGCAGTTCATTAGTCCTTGTTTGTTAGACGAGTGAATTCATTATTTTTCACTGATCCCCGTTCATTAATGAAATCACTTGACATAGGGGGACACCTTTTGTTGTAGTGCTCTCTGTATACATTTATATATATGATGACATGCTTCTTACACAATGGATTACCAATTAGGCACTGAACCCAGATCTTAACTCGTGAGTTGAGGTTCATCCACAACTGAGTCATATAGTGAGCATCCAGTGGATGATGGGCTAGTGGATGCTTGCTCTGGTCCTCTTATATAGCCTACTAGTTCTAGAAAATGCTTAATAGTCATGGATGACCAACATGGCTTTAAATGCAGTTTCACACCATGTAAAGCCTGATCTTCACTTACATTATAATTTAGAGGTAATTGCTGTACATAGTACATGGGCAGCAGGAGCTTCAGCATGTGTCTGCTGAAAAATTAATTAATGCTGAAGATTTCATTTTGAAAAATAGAATATTTCAAAAGATTCGGCATTTTCTTTCACCCAAATTTGTTCTTTGAGAAAAGTGGTTTTCTAAAATTTCAGCATTTCTAAAAATAATATAATTTATGTCAAAGTTACCAATGCACAGCAATATATTCACTATTACCAAATGTGAGTGTAGTTCACTCATCCCCATTCAGTCTAATAAAGTGAATTCACTCAAAATCCAGTAAAATCACATAGTGAACAAGGACAAATTTTGTTGTACTGATTTTAGCAAGTGAAGTTGCTCTTACACTGCAAAGTATCCATGGGTACCAAAGCTTGTGGCAATTGATTCTTCCTTTCTCTTTGTTGTTTAAAATATTCATCTGTTCATGGCTCACAAGGAGTGCCTCCATGGATGGTTCCATTCATTCATTAAGAATTGATTGTCATCTATTATGGATAATCCCTTTCATCCATTAGGACCTGCTCATCATCCATTAGGTCTAACTGTCTCTCCCTTTGGGTTCCTGATTCTTCTAGAATATTCTTACTAGGTTAGTTGTCTTTCTTTCAAAATTTAACCATGGTCCCTAACTTCTCCTCTGGTTATGAGATCCTCGCTCCAGTGTCACATGGGTGAGCTAGTTTCAACAGTCTTGTCAATTCATCTCAAAAACTGCAGCTTCCATGGTAGCAAAGTTGCATCCCACATAAGATATCCACACTTTTGTCTACAACTGTGGCTGACATCAATGGCCCTTGCTTCTCTGATGAACATAACTCCAGCCATTGCATCTTTGTCCCAGACCGCAACTTCTCTTTCAGCTTCCAATCACTAGCACTTCCCTCTAGTGACTGTAATTGCATCTGCACTTTGACAGCTTTAAACTGCATTATGTTGTTGCAGCTGATATTCCCACAAACTTCTTCTCTCTGCACACACCAGGATGGACCCATGAGCACCTTAATTTCAAGACAAACCAGCCCAAAAGTCTGAAAGCATAATTGACCCTCCAGTGAAGCTGTGAGCTTATACCTATAGTCTACCAAGCCTACTAAGCAACCCCAACACCCAAAAGATGGCATTGCCTCCAGTAGAAATGGTTTCTGCAGCTTTGTACACTAAGGATCTTATTACAAGCCAAGAACAATAAATAGACTAGAAACTTGACATCCTTGAAATGATAAACAGAAAAAATGCAAATTTAAGTTATTTGAGTGACCTACCCAATGGAGCTCAGAGGAAAGGAAGTGGCTCTCTGTGCTTATGCGAAAGGTGACACTTGCTCCCTCAGCATTGTTGGCAGTGAGCTGAATTGCAAACAGAAGCTGCAGATCCAACTAGTACTTGAATACCTCTCCATCCATGATCCTCTTCCCTTGGAACTCACAAAACCAAGACTCTTTTCCTTACATCTCTTATTTGTCACTCTTCGATGGAAGCCTCTCATATGAACCAAAACTCTCTCATATGTGACTCTCATACATACGAGAGTCATCCAATACTCTTTGAGCACTCGTTTTCTTTGGAATTGTTTGAGAACTATGCGGATAAAACCAATCCTACACAATCAGGTACCATCATGTCTATGTCTATGATTTTTGTCGCATTTTTAAAAACACAAATCTCCACACACTCATGTAAGTGATGCTTTCATCCACACAGATTTTAACAATTAGCAGATGCTTGAGGGAGTTTTTTTTTCTGTTGCAAAACACAAACCTACTCATGAGTTAGGTTGGTTGGGTCAACTTCTTCTTGCTCTCAGCCCTTTGCTATGCTTTGCAAGTGGGTCGTGATGATTGTTGTGCCATGTGGCTATCATCAATCTTCTATCCATGGTCCTGAGCACCAATGAAGAATTTGCGTTAGAAAATCCATGAGCATCTGTGGCATAAGATTTGAGGGTTGTGGCTGATTATCTCAAAGCCATATTTTTCTCCTTTTCCTTTCATTTGTTTTGGTTTCTGATCCCATGTGAAAGATGAAATTTAGGAGGCCAAATGCATATTGACTAGTAAAATTTAAGGGAGATTTTCATGGGGAAGAGTAGGTAATGTGTTTATAATATGTCCTTTTGATTCGAAATGCTCCCAAAGTTAGGAAGGTTTCTTGTTCTCAAGAGCGATAAATGTAAGAATTTCAAGTCAAGGTTCTGTGGTCACATAATCTTTTGGTCTCATTTGAAAACATCAAAATTTTGAACACCAAACCTGGGATGGAAATTGTCCAACTTTGCAAAACAAGTTAGTTTTTGTTTCTTATGCCAAAAAAGTTTTGATAATTTCATAAGGCAATGAAACAATTTCCATTTCATATTTCTAAAGACCAATTAGGTCTCCTATAAGAGATCTAATGGTCAAGTTTGACATATAGCACTTACTAAAGGTCTTTTGACACCTTCATATGGGCTTTAATGTGCCAACCTTGGCCCACTTATTCCACCAATGAATATTATGAAAGGTGATCTCCCTATAACTATATTTTAGCAAGCCATTCTCACAATTCCAACACATATGATCACATATGAAACAAGTATTCAACTCAAAAGATATCAAAATATTGAAAAGGTTTTAATTTAGCTTACTCTTGTTGCTTTATAATAACTTATGAAAATAGTATTCACCAAAATCCATTGGGATTACAAAATCTGGAAATATTTAGATCAAATGCACTAAAAATGTATTCTAATGACTGAATTTTGGAATATGGACATAAGATTTCATATCCAATATTGGCTTATTTATGTAAAAGATCACATGATAAAATGCTTCAAGAAAAGTATTTTCTTGGGCTTCAGGAGAAGAGTTTTAATTTATAATTTGTTGTCCTTTGGAATGTTAAAGAAATGAAATTTGCAAGTCATTCCACCTTCAAGCAAATAAGTTATCTATTGATCAATGATACACCTTGATTGTCTTCTAACATACACATGGCTCCATCCTTGCAAGGAGACAATACCTTAGATCTTAAGTGTGATATCTTTGTTGATTTGGTGAGGGAATTAGAAAATCTTTTGGGTGAAGGAGATTGGAGCATTTGGTCTCATCAACCTCCCGTAAAGTAAATGGGGTGTTGGACACCAGACATCACTTGACTAGCTCCAATAACTCTCAAACAATCACATTCTACTTAGAGCTTCAATTTGAAATTACATGTCTGTGAGAAGCTAATGCATCAAAGAATTCCCTTCCTCACACATCAGATCATTACCATGGCTCATTAGCATTTGTCACCCAGATTGCTTCAGTTTGTTTGAGCATCCAAGTAGCTGATCAACCAGACATTGTGACAAGCAATATATACTACTACTTCCTGATTTCACTGACCATTGCACACTCTTCACACACAAGCTCTCACACACTAGCTCAGACAATCCGGTAAGGGTAGGTCACAGGTATGGCATCATGGAATAATCACATGTGTTATGCTGCTTCTACCATGTTATTTAACTCATGTCCCATGCACTAAATCTGTCTATTGGCTCATAGATCTAGATCAAAACCACAACACAAAGGTTTCTTATGTTGCTTCACTCATAATTGTGTTCTCTAAAAATTTCTAACAAAATTCATTACACATCACACACTACAATTGAATATGCAATATAGAAATTGGAAAAAGGTCATCAATACTTCGTGTACTTTGTGTGTCATTTATTTTATGCAAAATCGAGCTAACCATGCATAAACTAAGGTGTGAAATATGTATTACATAACCTCCAAACCTAAATATGAATCTAATATTTGCAACAAGATCATGGCCAAACTTTCATTTTACTTTCAACATCAAGCCATCATATCTTTGATTTTCTTAATTACCATATTATTCAATTGATGTGAATTTCCTTTCAACATTTTATCCCCCCCATGTGCAACCTAACCTTGTCTTTCCATTATATTCTAAATATTCATCCACATTAGTGTTGTGCTTACTTTCAATTGACCCTCCAAAAATTTGTACAAGAACTTTGTTTCATTTTTTCCTTATGAAAAACTTGGACCTGTATATTTTCAGATTTTTATTATTTCTTATAACCTCTCTTATATTCTCAAGTTCTATTTTACATTATGACTTATAATTATCTACCTTACTTGCAATTCAATAGCAAAAAGTAATTTGAGAGACAAAGAATCAAATGTTGAAGGGTAATAAAATAAAATCAGGTTAAATCCATTGCATTAAAATTGAGTCAAGATGACAAGTGATTACAAAAATATAATCACAATTGATTAATTATTCTAATTTGTTCATTCCTTTTCTTATCATGCCATTACTCTCCCATCTCTCAAGTCTTCTTAATTCACTTTCCCGTTAACCTTCATTTTCTCAAAGTCATGTTTTATATTCCTCAACTCTGAAGAATTGATCACCTTAACCCCTAAATACTCAAAGTGTCCCTTAAGATAAAAAGGGGTTATTTTTATTATTCAACTTCCATGTTCACATGCAATTTCAAAGTTTGATGCCTTTTCCATAGGAGTAGATTCCAATAGTGTCAACAAAGTCCCCCAAGAATATCCAAAAAATTTATCAAATTCAAAACAAATCATTCAAAATTGTATATGAAGGCCATTTTTATATGCTTGAACATGTTAGGATTTGTACTTTGACTAGAATTGAATTGTTTCACCACAAATTTCCTTACATGGTTGCATCCCACTTCGATAGCAACATGATGTTAGCTAGGTATGACCTCACAAGGTTTGAAGCGGAACAAAAGTCATATGAGGAATTCAAGTGCAATCCATGATAACCATTAATAGGCTCACCATTTTGAGGGGACAAAGGAAGGCAAATAAGTTTACTTGGAAGTACACCAGTGTTGTTAAGATATTCAATAGTACAATGAATCAAATGCATCAAATTTCACACCTTTTGAGCAAGATGATAAGGCTTGAGATGTGATTTTTATTTCAAGGAGTTCCTAACAACTTGAAGATACGTAATTTGCATGGGAATCATGAAAAAAATGAGTCATTGGGTGTGGTCACAATCAAACAAATCACAAACCATGTTAGATCCCAATGAAAATTTCCAACAATTATAAATGTTTATGTATTGTCTTTTGAAAATGGTAATAATCATGGCAAGTTATGTTAAATGATTAATATGAATGTTTTGAAATTTGAATTAGATTTGTATTTAGTTAAAATTTAGGTTTTGGTTTGAATGAAAGACTTTTGAAAACATGCAATTTTTGTGTTAGATAATTTTCATTTTCCAAAGACCCTTTAATTTTCTTAAAATTGACTTGTTGATGGTAAAAAAATTGAGGGATAATGAACTATATATCACATTCGAAAAGCATTCATTGTTCAAGAAATGTGTGATTTGAATTTTTTAAATTACATTTGAGTTTTCAATATGTATGAATTCCAAAAGTCCTTTATCACATGTCAATGGCTCTAATGTTGTAGGATGTTGTAGGATGTTCATCACAAATTTCCCATCCCACAATTTGATAATGAAAATTATGCAAAAATTATTCTTTCATGAATTTGTGTTATTTGCACATGAATGTCATGTGTCTAAAACACATATGAAGCATGTATAAGTAGGATGAAATATTTCCAAGTGGTTGAAAATATTTCATCTTACTTATATGTGCATTATGCATGTTTTAAACACATGACATCCATGTGCAAAAAACATGAACTCATGAAATAATAGATTTCTTGCAAATTTTGAATGAATCAACGAAATTAATAAGTTTATGATGTTGAAGTAAAAGAAAAAAAATCATGACATAGTGAACACAATTTGGTTTGATTTGAAATTTTGATAAATTTTCGAAGGAAACAAGGAAACATACACATTTTCAAAAATCAATAGTTTTTCAATGTTGATTATCACCCCAGGGTGAAATCACGCTCAAAAGAGCTAGGGTGCCAAGGTAAAAGTCCTTTTTCAAGGACTGCACATGACATGTGTCATTCCTATGTTGGTTTATAACTTAAAATTTTGTATTTCAAATACCCCATTTAGGACTGCATTTTAAATATAAATACATTTTGACTAAAAATTCATTTTAGATCATGTATATTATACATTCATGCCTTCTATCATATATATATGAACAACTTTTGTTAAAGCCACACTTTCAAAATTCATAATTTTCAGGGTTAAAAACATTTTTGAACCAAATGCGCTCAAATGGGTTATAAAAACAATTTTCATCAATTCAAGTCATGTTGCCATTCTAATTATCAATCTTAAAATCCTCTCCAATTTTCAAAAGGAATGGTGCACATTTGGTAGAAAAAAGGACATTCAATAAAAACAAAGATTGTCCACTCTTGAGGTTTGAGTGCTTTGAACATGCAAAAACATTTTTTATTTGTGTCAAGCTTTGAGCATGTAAACTTTGCAATTAATGGAAAATATTCCCAAAAAAAAATGATAATCCAAACTATTATGTTTCCCTTGTGATATTTCAAACATACAAAGATGTAATTTTAAAGAATGTCCACTCACTTGGGTAGCTCCTTTGACTGTGATTTTACCCCCCAAGGAAAACACTATATGTTAAAATTTGACATTAAATGCATCAAAGATAATATTGTTTCAAGAGTATAATTGATTGAAAGAGCATTAGTCTTTTCCATCCTTTTGGAAAATGTGTTTGTTTCCTTGTCTAATTTTATGATATCCACATATTTAAGCTCCATCCTTAGGGAGGTCAAATTTCTAATTTATTTCAAATTGTGTGCACAAAAATATAAGGTGCAAATTATTGAAATATATATAATTTATAATTTATTAAAATATATATATGGAGTTTATAATTCATTATGAAAATATGCCTAAAATATTATTAAATATATTTAAAATATGCCCATCACAAGCTTCCAATATCTCAAAATTTGAATAGAATTCATGTGAAAATCATAAAACAATATGTTAGTGCAAATCCAAAAGACTCAAAATGTAAAATGGCACAATATATATATAAATATATTTTTTATATAAATGATGTTTCTTTTTCACTTATGATGTCTTGATGTCAAGTACATATGATTTACATTTTAACTAAAATTTTGCAATTATTATGATGTAATTTTGCATAAAATGATGTACGAACTTATGAAAATTGAATTTTGCATGAAATTTGTACAAACCTATGAAGCTTGGTAAGTTTGTGATGTTTAATCTTCCACTTGACCAATGGACATGTACATTTTGATTAAAGGCCCAAAGTTTGAATGACATGTCTATTATTTATTAACCAATTTGACTAGAATCATGACCTATTTCATCATTATTTATCAAATTGAACATCTAATCAAGTTGAACAAAAAAATGACCACTCTAGTCAAAATTGCCAATGGGTTCCATTCAAATGGGACAAATAATCAATTTGAACATATAATCAACTTGGAAAAAAAAGGACTTTGCCTAATCAAAATAATTAATGGTTTTCTAATCAAACAAGACATGTTATGTTAACTAATAAACCAAGCTAGCTATAAACAGTTTAGTTAAGTAACTTAGGGGCTTAAATACTTACCTACAATTATATTACCTACCTATTGACTTACCTACTTCCTACCTACAAGTTACCATCCTACCTCCCACCTACCATCCTACATGTACCTACCTACCTACCTACCTACCTACCTTCGACAAGTTTACTCATTGCTTAACTTCCTTCCTTACCTTCATAAATCATATACAACAAGAACATGTGAAATAATTTTTTTAACAAAATTACATTACTTTATGAAAGTGTGGTCCAATATCACTTAATCACTTCATGGTTTATCATTGTGAGGGTGATGGTTTCAAGTCCTTATATTTATAAGTATGTACATGCCTAGGGGCTAACATAACTAAGTTAAACTAAATTAAACTACTACCCACTTGCTTACCAATAGATATTATTTTTGATAATAATCCAAAAACTAAATGATTTTAATTAAGGTAGAAATTAAGCTAGTCAAATGGTGTGTTGTTCATCAATCCAAATAACCAATCCAATGGTCCATTATTTTACTAATAAAAAAGACCATTTTAATGTCAAAATTGACTTGACCAAAATGACATGATGCGTGAAAATCCTTTAAGGTGTACCACACATGACGAAAAAGGTTTTGTTCTTATTACAATCCTTCTTTACCCTATATTGTGATCCCCATAAAAAATAATGAATCAAAAGTTGTCAAAAATTTCAAAAAGACTATATTTTAAACATTACAATTCTAGATTCCATCATAATCATCCATAAATGTGTCTTTACATGGTTAAAAGGGACTAGGTGAAAAAGACAAAAAAGAATGACGTAGTGACAAGATTTTGGTACACTTAAAAAATTTTGCACCTTGGTAATATTTTTTACATGCATCCAAATGGGATTTTTTATTAGATTTTTTACTCACAATAATTTTTTTTTCTATTAATGTGTGAGGCATTAAATGTTGTTCATCACAAGGACAAAATGTTTAGAAATAACATGTTTTTCAACACATATATTCCAACACAACATGGCATCTCTTCACTTGTTATCTACTTACTTTATGTTTAAAATGTGTAAACCAATTCAATTTCATTTGCTCCCCACCCAATTACATGTATGTGCACAACACTAATTCCACAAAGTTAATTATGATATTTTTTAAAAATTCTAATACTAAGGATTAATGTTCATCTTATATATTATGATTACTATTTTGAAAATAAATAGGGTCCCATTATACTAATAATTTAATAATAATTTTTACCCAACAACCAATATACAAGACCCAATATTTTTATCCATGTAATTTTCCATTTCCAAAAAGAATGTATTGTCTTAGATTATCACACAAACGGTGAGGTGGTGGGCTAATCCATCAATTAATTTTGAGACTTTTGATCTAAAGATCTCTATTTCTCCATTGCAACTTTCAATTTTTAATTTAATTTTATCATGCTTTCATCTTGGGTGTGCAATTTATTTAATGGGGGTCACACTTATCCATCGCACTAAGTTCCAATTGGTTCATTTTATCTACTATAGGTAATGTACATCATTCTTTAAATGATTTAAAATCATCCATAGAAGTCCATCCTAATTCAATCACGACAACAGATCTTGTTTTGTATGACTAAATTATGGTAAAAACAAACCCTAAATAAGGTGTTGCTTTATTTAGGTTTGATTAGTCATTTACAACAAACACAAAATAATATCTTAGTCATATCAAACATGTCAAACAATCAGTTGTGTCCATTATGTCACATTTATTTTGACTAACAATAAGTCAATTTTTCATAATAATAAGTCAACACAAAATTATAAGCATGAATCAATTTCAAATTTTCTTGTGTATGTCTTACATATTTACATGCCTAAGGAAGGTAGGTATATTGTAAAAAGGTAAATGGTGAGTATTTAATAGTTATTTATGTACCTATTATCAATCTACCTAGATTACTAACAAGTTACCAACCTATTCATAACTAACCCCAACTCCCTATATTACCTATTTACAACCTACCCTTTTACATGCCTATGGGAGGCCTCAACATTTAATGTGATCATTACTAGAAGTTGAATAGAATAAACCATAATTCTGATTTTGCCCTGATTGGGAATCCACCTTAATTGAAAATGAAATTGAAAATGGAAAATTAGAAATGAAAAAAAAGGATAGAATTACAAAAGTTGCTATAATTTTGGTAGAAAGAATAATAAATGGTCCAAAAAAGAAAATTTACCCACTTCTCATTAATCAAAATGAAATAGTAAAAAGGGATTCGAACCCTCATTTATTTTATAAGTTGGGCTGAAAGAATTTACAAAATTGTCATGATCAACAGCTTTGTCATTTATTCGAGAAATTTCATGATAGGGAAGTGGATCGAAGATAAGGAAGTAGATTGAATAATTCATAATTGATTGATGAAAAATAAATTATTATCTTCATTATTATCTTCTTGGACTATTTCACAAAAATCGAAAAAATCGAGATGGAAATATTGTATCACACAAGTAGAATTTGACTCATAGTATTACGAAACATTAAAAACAAAATTTTAGATAAATTAAAAATTGTTGCAAATTAAAACGCTTGTTACAAGATTTGGATATTGAAATAAATCAAATAATTCCTTAAGGAGGCTCCATACAAGATTTTCAAAATTTACCAAAAGCTTGGTTCAATTTAGTTCCTTACCATTAAGTAGGCTTAATGATAGAAATTTACTTAGAAATTTTTTTTGGAATGCCCTATGTATTTACGACACCCATGGGAGTTGTAAATACAACCAAATGTATTTTAAAAATACACATATTAATAAATTAGCTCTTGTTTCATTAGATAGAACATTTAATTATGAATCTTATATCAATCAACAAATTAAGTTTGTTTCTCAAGTTGTTTGATTCTCAAGATCTATTGATTGTCCATTGATCCATCTAGAGATGGGGAAATTTCGAGTAAGAAAAAATGAATATAATAGATTGATTACATGTTTAGCAAAGCATATTTGAATTTTGGAGATGAATCCCTATATATATAACTAAGCTTTTATTTTGAATGAAATTTAATTTATCATCTTCATGTGTGCCATAAATGACCTACAAAGAAAAAGAATTTTGAAACAAAATGTGAGGTAGATAACCAACTTTGGGGAGAAACATAATTTACTACGTTAATTTCAATAGCTACTCCACTCATAGAATTTTTAAAACCTATTGGAACATGAGTCATATATTTTGCAAAACATCGTTCTTACCAAGGTTGTATGTCTTTTTTCAGTTTACTCAAATCGAATCCATTAGGACCTTCCAAAGGTTCCAACCAAGGAGCACAAAAATCCAAAAGTGCATGGTTTCCCTTCCAAAAATAATTTCTCGGGTGGGGGAGTGCATAAGGTATTTACCTAAACCCATGGGTCCTTGGGTAGAACCCACATTAACACCAAGGTGTTGGTCTTTAACTAAAAGAGTAAAAGCGTGAGCTTGAAAAGCTTCTAGCCTAGTAGGCCCATAAAATTCACTAGGATAGGATGTATTATTGAACCAAATGAAGCAACAAGTGGTAAACCCAAAAATGGAAATAGTTGCTAAACTATAAGATAGATAAACCTCACCGGACCATACAAGAACACAACAAGCCCATGGAAAACATTTGGTCATGATATGCCAGATTTCACCAAAAATACAAATGGAACCTAACCAAATATGTCCTCCAATAATATCTTCTAGATTATTTACACTAACAATCCAACCTTCTCCACCAAAAGGTGATTTGAACAAATAACCGAATATGACACTCAAACTAAGAGTAAAATTCATAATCCTCCTTACATCTCCATTACCAAGAGCCCAAGTATCATACACACCTCCGAAATACAAATCTTTGAGCATCAATAGGAAAGCACCAACACCTAACAAAATTAAATGGATACCCAAAATAATGGTCATTTTATTTTTGTCTTTTCACACATAACCAAAGAATGGAAAATATTCTTCTAGAATTTTTGGTTTGATAAATGCATGCTAAATACCTTTGAAACCTAGGACTACAAAAGAAATTAAGTGAAGTATTCTAGATACAAAATATGAAAAAAATCTATAATTTATCCACTCAAACCTACCCCCCATCCCAAAGTAGCTAAATGGGGCAATAGAATTAGGCCTTGTTCATACATAGGTTTCTTTGGTATGAAGTGGGCAACTTCAAATAAATTCATTGGTTCAGCCCAAAATACAATGAATCTAGCATTAAGGGGTCCATTAAAGAGCATTTCCATGGGGTAGAACCTCTTTAGGGAATACCAGATTTTCATGCGGCTGATCTTGGGCTGTCACCCAAGCACAAATACCTTAGTTCGGAATAATATTTTTGGTGTAGAAAGTTTCAAATTCAGGATCTTCCATTGCACAAATCTCCTAGGAAATGAAATTATATGCTTGTAGGTTTAGAGCTAGACCAACTACTCTCAATAACACTCATCCATAAACCAATTATCGATATGAATAACATAAAGAAGTGTAACCAATGTTTGTTGGAGAAAGCAACATCAAAGATTTGGGACCAAAAACAATTGACTGTAACCATGGAAAAAATTACTTCATATTGGGTTGGATTAAAATCACGAAATGTATTTGCACCATCACCATCCTAAAACAAAGTATTTTCCACAGTAGCATCATGAATAGCACATAAAAAAATAGCTCCTAATACTCCAGCAACTCCCATCATATGAAATGGGTTTAAAGTCCAATTATGAAAACCTTGAAAAATATATATGAATAAGAAAATAGCTACTATATCAAAGTTAGATGTGAAAAACCAACCAAATTAACCCAAAGGATGAATTAGAAATATAAAAACAAAAATAACAATTGGAGCAAAAAAAACAATTGCATTATAAGGATGTAATTGTATAAATCGAACAAGTTCAAATTGACACAACATGAAGCCTATCAAAACAAACGCTCCATGAAAAGTGACAAAGGTCCATAAACCTCTTAATTGACATCAACGGGTAAAATCTCCTTATGCTTCAAAACCCCATAAAAGTAGTAAAGAATGTGCTAAACTATTAATAAGGGTCAAAATTGCAGCAGTTAGGAAGTTACAACCTTTTAAATGAAAACTAGCCAACCCATGAGTATACCATGAAGTCACAAAAGTTGTACTTGTGAACCACCACCTAGTGAGAAATAAGCACAAGGAAAAAGCAATAGGCCAAACCAACCTACAAATATGAAATAGTCTGTTTTTAGCCAATCATCCATAAACCATTTGATTTTTTAAAAGACTTTCCAATGGCTATAATCATAATGATTCTCCCATTATATTACTTTAATCATTTTTTTTAAACACCTCAAATATGATATAAAATTCCAATAATTGATGGATTATTCCTTAATGAACCCTCCTATTTCTTTATTTTTAATTTTATATTCCTTTCCAGACTAACCGGATTGGACTAATTAACCAAATAAATTACTATATTTACTTCCTTTCTGGAAAATATAACACAAAAATTTTGTTTCATTATTTCATCCTAGAATAGACTCGAATAATTAAAAAATAACTCTAAAATAATTGTAATTACTGTAAATAATAAATAAATAAAAATATTTTATAATGTATTGGAATTTCACTATTTCCCAAAAAGATATCTCTTCCATAATATTCATTCCATTAATTAATCGAAAATGAATGACTCAACGACTTGGTCCAATAATTAAAAAATATTTTGTAAAAATTCTTTTGTACTAATTGATCAAACATGTTCGTTCGATATATGGAATAAATAAATGAATAATTTGTATTACTACTTCTATTAAAATCCATTATAAGAGTAGCCAAATTATTGAGAAATAGTAGCATCAAGTTTGCTAACAAATAAAATATTTTATTTCATTTTTGTGTCTCAAATGCACAATTTCAAAATCTTTTTTGTTCATACCCCCATCCCCTTTAAATTTCCATTATGATTCGATTGATAGGATATAAGGAATAATAACATACATAAGGAATAATAAGTCTATTTCTTTTTCTTATATTTCTTTTTCTTATTTGAAAGGTTCAAAATCTCTATCTTATTACGTATCTATAATTTTTTACTTATTCGAAGAAATAATAAGAGCCTTTTAACTTATTCGAAGAAATAATAAGAGCCTTTTATCAGATTTGAACTGATGACTTATGCTTTACCATGGCAATACTCTACCATTGAGTTAAAGGGGCAAGTAATCAAATAGATTATTGAAGAAATAAATTTATATATAATGTGTAATAAAAATAGTATTCTTGTCAACCCAATTTAAATAAATTTATATGAAATCAAAAATTTCAATTTTATATGTTTCTATTTGCTTCTCTCCCCATGTACGTAGCATAGGAGGGTCGACACATTTAGATCTAATACATATATACATAAAATAACATTGTCAACGATTAAAATCTAAGACACATAACATGGAGGGACATAAATTAGTCACACAATTATAAGCATTAATATCACATAAGTATGACCCCATCCATGTATAATTAATAATGTTCAATTTGACTAAAATTTTGAATTGACTTAGGCAAACTAAACATGCCTATTGTTGGGGGTGGTGCATAAAACAAGCAAAAATACCCCTTTATTCATTTCAAAAATAAATTAATGATGTATGTCATTATAGTCACTATGTTAAGGGGCATAAAAAATATGGTTTTGTTATAATGAACGGAATCAAACTTTTATTATGTAATTTTTATTCCATGCACAACATTTGACTTCAAGGTATAGTCATGGAATAATGAGTTAGGGGTGCACCTTGAGAGTTTTAATAGGGAGTCTTGAAGGTCTATTGACAAGTTGATGTGGTAGCTTGTGATGGGCCAAAAAAACCTAATAGTTTTGAAACAATGTTGAAATGGCAAATCAAACATTAGTTACACCGCTTTAAAAAAGTGTTTTTGGTTATTTTATACTTATTAAATTACTTTCAAATTTATTCATGTGCTACATTAATATATTAAAAACATAGTGATATAAATTTATTAAGCATTCAAAAAACATTGGAATTAAACATAATCATATAAACTAAGCATTCGTTACACTTCTTCTAGTTGATCCTTATTTCATGAATGTACCTTGCATTCATTTCATTCACTTCATTAGGTACAAAACCAATGGGGGTAAAATTCATCCTTCGAATGTTTTTCAATTCATGTACACTCATTTAGTGAGTTTTGGTTAGTCCACAAGACTTTCGAAGTTGTATGTTTGCATTTGTTACATTTCATACAATTACATTTTTTACCTTATCCAATGGTTTAGATTCATCAATCAATTTTTAATTTAATACATGAAAAAACAAAATGTAAATGGCAGAAGACCTTCTTGCACATGACCAGGTCTTCATGTAGCACGAGAAATTATTGATGTGGGATGGTTACATTTTTAGGCTCAACACATCATTGGACTAGTTAGTACAAGAGAAAAAAGGTTTGCATGTGACCTGATGATACACCACCATATTCAACAATTGTTCCCATTTCAATCAAGTTGACATGGGCAACATGTGTCCATAATAATGCCACTCATGGTTCTTTTAGTTTCTGAATACTTTGTCCCTTGCTTGCCTTTCTTTCTTTCTCTACAAGAGACAACACAAGTCACGAGCAATCCCAGCTAGTTGAGAACTTAATTCATCCCATCATGTGTCAAAGGTAAGAGGCCACACACCATGTGTCTTTCATCATGTGCATATATAGTGCGCGTATATTGTACCTGGCAACTGATAGTTAGCAGTTTTTTTTGTCAAAATATTTATTCATTTCCATAAATGAGTCTGGCAAGCCCAATTTGTCTATTTCAGATTTTTAATAGTTGGGCATAAGTATAAAATTTCCAGCTTATGAGAATAATGGAAGAGGCAATAAATAAATTTCTTTAAAATATTTCATGCAATTTCTTGAAAATAACTGAATTTTCAAACAATTCAGAAAGTTCACTGAGCATCTTGGATGATTAACTATCAATATCTCATCCCCTTTTGTCCGTTAATAACATCATTATGCCCAAACCTTATAACACATGAATTTCCTCGCTTGGTGTTCACATTAGCATCTCCACATAGTGGAAATGTGGGGTTTGGGTCTAATTTTTCACATATAATGGATGACCCATCAGATCTAGGTCTAGGGAATATTCTTTGAAAATTAAAACCCATTGGTTCCAGGGCCAAGTTCAATTTTTAAGATTGTCAATTTTCTAGGTCAATGGTTCTAGACTTTTTGAGGCTAGTCAAATTTTAAGTTCAAGGCAAGGCTAGTTTTAGACCCTTATTTGGGATGGTTTCAGGGTCGAGTTCTAAATCAAGTCCAGATTTTAGGCCTATTGTTAAGTGATGCATAAAAATCAGATATCAAATCATGTAGACACAAAATAATAATAATAATAATAATAATAACAACGCATCATGAATATTATGATAAGTGTAAAATGTATTTTTTACCCTGATTTTCTCAAACAGAGCTTTTTTTCAAGAGCACATATTCTCATTATCACCTCTATGGTCTGATTTTCTTTCAAACACTAAGAAACGAGTTGTTGTACAACAAAAGTGTTCCTTCACATCAAGTGATTTCATTAAATTATTATGAGCGAATTCACTAGTTATAATGAATGGGACTTAACGAAGAAACAATGAATTCACTGGTCTAGTGAACAGGGACTAATGAATTGCACCCACATTTTGTAACAGATGATTTCCATGTAAATCTTACAGGGAATGAGAAATGAGAGAAAAAGAAACAAACTACAATTGCATAACCTTGTACCTACACCTACGACCTGGCCCTGAACAAAAGATCCCAAGACTCACGAGACTGGACCTTTTGTTGGATCCAGCTGATCCAAGGTTTTCCCATACCAGACTTAAGGCCAGATTTTTCCACACCTAAACATATGGGGCAGGTCTTGTGACAAGTCTTCACACACCAAGACCCATTAGGTTGGGCACCCAGGCTGAAAACCCGACCCAGGGCCTTGTATTTATCAGGCACAAGATTAGGGACAATTGTGCCTTAAAAAACAACTTATGCAACAAACATCCGACCCAAGTACTAGTTTGCAGCCAATGCAGAACTCCAATTACCTCATTATCTTTAAATTGATGTTTTGAGTCAAGGGCTTCAAAGGTCTTCTTAGCATGTCCAAGTTATGATGCCTTTGCTCAAAAGGCCCAGGATGAAGCCAGTGGGAGAAGCAGCCCCCAATCAAACACATGATGAACTTGAGCATGTCAACTAGTGTTGGTCTGGTATGTATATATATGTTCATTCCTGCACATGGTATCTACTATCAACACTAGTGTCAAGGACCCTACCAGGCTGGTATGATCTAAGGCCATATCAACCTTGTAGTACTACCATCCTCGTAAGGTGATTAATGCCAGCCTTGTATCAGTTTTATATCAGATTCCATACCATGTATGTACCTGCCTCATATCAGGCATGAATTGGTCTTGACCTAACAAGAGGACCAAGCTGGTATGAAAGTTTTAAAATGGACCCAATAAACTTATCGGTAAAGTCAGGCGATTAGGGGGTGAGAATGGCCAGTTTCAGCATAATAAGGCATCAAATGTGTATCTGAGAATGAACTCTACAAAACGAAATAAGGGGGGACCCAAACTAGTTTTTCCACCAATTTTGGTAGTAAACTGAGTTTCATCCCCTCTTTCCTTTTTCATGAGCGCCTTCACCGCCGTTACATATATTTTCACTGCTCCTACCTGTACAACTACTATAATTATTCTCAAACCTTGTGCATTAAATGTTGAGTTTCAGCATTTCATACTAAGATTTAATAAAATTTCCTTACTTTGCGGATACCACTGAAAAAGGAGATAGGGGATGAAAGAGAGGGTGACTTTATGAATAACTTTAATACCAGGACCAAAGCTGGTATAAAAGTTTTTAAAAGGATTCACTACCAGGTCCAGGCTGGTATGAATTTTTTTGAAAAGTACCCAATACCAACACCAAGCTGTTATGTTCCAAAGTCAATACTAGACCAACACTGATATGAACCAGCCTGGTGCCAGCAACCATACTTACCTCTTTGGCTGTCATCTGATACTAGGTATATAGCAGATGTGAAGAGTACCTCTTGCAACAAGTATAGAAGTACATTACAATTCAGAGTGGAAAAGCAACTCCCTAAGTTATTATACTCATAGCAGGGCAGCAGCAGCAGCTCAATGCAGAATATTTTGAGCTGTCATCAAAGATGTGGTGGTAATCTTCAATTGCTTAAAAGAAAGTTGCACAACAAAAGGTGTCACATTATGCAGCTTCCCTGAGAATGGGCCATTTTGCATGCTGCAAATTATTCATGCCAATCTGCACAGGTGGTGGGTTATTGAAGATATTTGCCAAAAAGCAGCCTGGACAGCAGCAGTGTAACCAACCATCTGTCTATGAAGGAAGGTAGTTTATTTTATTTTGTTTTGTTCAATATTCAAGAACTTTTGAACGCTAGTCCAAACATTATGGAACCAAGCCCATGCACCCATCTTCGTTGAGAGCTTTCCAAAGACACCAAGAACACCATCTGAAGCATCCCAGTTTGGTGGATCTCATAACTACAAAATAAAACAAAGCAAACTACCTTCCTTCATAGATAGATATATGATGGGCTGACATGAATGTAACTTGCCTTTCTTGTGATAAGTTAGTTAGGTTGAAAAGAAATCTTGCCTTTCCAATGATGGGTGAAAGACTAGAATTGATATATTAGACCAAGATCTACTTGTTGATGAAGATGCCTCTATATTTTAGAGATAGAGGTTTGTCACAATGGAAGGAACCAAATTTCATCCCCCAGAGTTGCCAACTCACCCACACCTTCATTTTGTGTCAAATACAGTTCACAATACTCTCATAAACATGTTCATTTCAAACCCTCTTATTACACACTCTTTCACATGTTTTTTTTCTTTCATTTTTTTTTCAAGTGAAAAAAACAAGCATTTTATGTTGGAAAGTTCTCAAATATCTATGCACAATAGACAAAATATAAAGTCATTTGTGAGGAATTTTTTTTTGAAAATTAGTTGTGTTGCACAAATTTAATTTATTGTTATTTCTACAAATCATGTTCAATTGAAGTAGAAAAATAGTTGATCTTATACTAAACTTTTAGGTATTTTGCATGGGACAAAGACAAAATCTTAATTTTGTTTAAATGTAATCAAATTTTCAAGAACCTTCAATGGAAGAAATATATGTATTCATATTGTAATTTGTAAATAGATCTTTCTATAAATGAATTTTGATGACTTTTTCTTTCAACACAATTTTTTCTTCATAATCAATCTTTGTGGTTATCACATATTGTCCAACTTTATTATTCTATTATTCATAAATGATTTTGCAAATTTGTCCCACATTCTAAATATTTAGTCCATTTAATAATAAGACATTATGTTTGTATAAAAAGTATTTAATTTTTACTTGGGCTAAATTTTACACAAGCATATTTTAGATGAATTCAATTTTGGTTAAGACATCATTACACATTGATACATTGATTATCATTTGTTGTTGATCAAACCATGTATGTCCAATTTTAATTTTCTTTTTAATAAAATTTGATGAACTTTACTCCCATGGATGGGAATCTCACATTACACATGTGAAACATTTCATTGATTTGAGAAACATCTTGTTTGCATCTTTTAGAAAACTAGTAATATATTCATGTTTTGTGAGTCACACATATTATGGCATATGTTGTCGTGGTCTTGTGAAATATTGTTTACATCCTTGTTGACCAAAATGACATTTTAGTGAAAGGTAACCATGGGATGCACCCATGTATATATATATATATGATAGCAAAAGGTCCATGTGCAAGCCCCTTGTGCAAAATAGCAAAGCAAACCAGGAACATCCATGGACATCTCAAGATATATTGTGATGAAATGAAACAACTAGAATACCATAATACCTTGGCAGCTTCAATGCTGATTATATTATTTTCAGAAATATTAAAACTTTCCCAAAAAAATTCAAAGAGCAAAATTTGGTGAAGGATAATATTGAATCTTCAGGAATACTCTGTTTGTCAAAATGGAAATTACAAAATTAATTAAGTATGTGACAGACAGACATGTGTTGAAGTTGCTATGGTAGAATCTGACAGCCCAAGGGGAGGATCACAGTAAAGATGATGTTGCAATGACATAGGTATCCATGATCCATCATGATCAAATCAGAACATAGACATCCAAACACAACCTTCAAAAAACTCGTTTGAAACACTCATGGACTTGGTCTCTTTGAGTAAGTGAGTATAATACCATCTCAAATCAACAGAACTTTTACCATACAATATGCTAGAACATGAGATCAGGTCACCCATCAATAATAACATCTGATAGTAACCAGTTGACAACTCTCAGCGCCTCCAGTACACTGCTGCTACATATATTTTCACTGCTCTTACCTGTACAACTACTATAATTACTCTCGAACCTTGTGCATTAAATGCTGAGTCTCAGGATTTCATACTCAGATTTAACAAAATTTCCTTATTTTGCGGACCTCCTCACGCAAAGAGGGGATGGTGGATGAAAGGAAGCCCAAAGACAGGATGATAGCTGGCCAACACCTGTTGTTTTTTCCTTTGGTTTTTCTTTTGATACCCTAACAGGCTTAAGCATGAACCCAATTGGCCAACACATGCAAGCCTTGTGTTCATCTTTTCAGTCTAGCCTTTCATTGTTTTTGGTCGAGCTGTGACACCCAGTTGCATGCTTAGAAGTCAGGTCACCTTCCCTCTCTTCCATTGCTGAGAATCTTTATGGTTATGTCGTACTGAGCTTTGATTGGGCCCACACTGAAATTTGGTGGAAAGCAGCTGATGCAAAAAAGCTTTAAGTACCCTAAAAAGATTTGTGTTGTCAAAGTTCGTATCAATTTTGTCCTTTCTATCAACATTTTGTTGTGTTGTTCATTTTCTGCCTTCTTTATGAGCTTTTTTAGCTTTGAGGCAATCTGCTTGGGTGCAAAGAAAGTCTTTGGGTATAACAAGGTGGGCCTGGCCTTCATAACACCATGGGCTTAACCTTTTTGGGCTTGAGCACTCAATCATACTAGCACAAAATTTGAACAATATTGGTTGATTGTAAAATAGTTCTACTTTGGAAGTGCACATACCACATAGCCTTGGTGTCATTCATGAACGAATGTGCATTGATTTGAGAAAGAAGTCACACATTTTACAATCAACCAATATTGTTCAAATTCTGTGCTATCATGCTGATTGGGGAGGGGAAGGAAGCTGATTGAGTCCCCCTGAGGCTGATTGGGAGTGCAGCCAATTCTGCCACCCACCCTTTTTCTTTAGGGAACTTAATTGGGGAATGCCTTGCTCTAAGGACATTACGCTGCGTAACAAACCAGACAGAATGTTTTACTTCCATATTTTTTTCGTGATATGTGGTGGGTATCCACCAAGTATCATTGGAAAAAAAGGTGGAAAAAGAAAAGATGGAAGGCATTCTGGCCCACTCTAGTAAGTGTTTTTGGTCTTTGAAATGCCTCCTCACCTTTCATGGAGGACAAATTCTGGCTTGTAAAGTGCCCTCCAAATATGCTAAAATAATTCTGCTGGTGGTAGGGGCATGGTGGGCACATTCTCAAAACAAGGGGCTTAGGATGAGCTAGTGGAATCTGGCCCCACATTTTGGGTATGTCTCCCACCTTGGGGTTTTACCCAACCTAAAGTGCGGGACAAAGGTTATCATGAACCTAAACATATACATTCCACAAGGCATAGGAGGGGGGAGGGTTGTTTTGCCTCCTCCTTAAGAGCAGGAAGGATCTTAAGCCTATGAGATCTTACCCTTACTTATAGATGTAAGATCTAATGTTAAGCAATCCTCACATACACAACCAGTTCTCAAGCTAGTTATTTGGTTGGTTCTCTCAATGAGAATTCGCATTTTTAGTTTAGGTTCAAGGTATCATTTGGTGCCAACTCTAATACCTAGGGTGATTATTGGGCAAATCATCAAGTCCAATTCTCACCTTACTAGAGGTTAAAAATTCTAGTAGGTTGAGAAAATAGGCATATACCTTGTCAAGTGAAAATTCAAACCCAATGACACACCCCCATGTTCTTTAAAAGATTCAAATGTCAGTTCAAAAGTGGAAACAACAAAAGAAGGAGTTGTGTCTAGCTCGCAACACTTTGTGTGTAGAAGGGCATGTTGGAGCTCTGGGATGGGGACTATGACAAATAACAAGCGGATCAATTATTCACACCAACCTACACAAATCAAACAACAAGTTGGTTAGTGCATGATTGGAGCACTTTTGGTGCATGGACAAGCCACGAGCATACAGAGATTCGCAAGACTCATCACAACCTGGAATTGGCAAAAACCACCACCTTCCCTCTTATAGTATTCTTTGTTATGATCATGAAGCTTACACCCAAATGTCATTTTATTCCAAGACTTCCAACTTGGGAGTCTCAAATTCCTGAAATTAGGACTCCTTTGACTTTGGAGGCTTATAACTTTTTGTGCAAACCTTCAATTAAGGTGATGTGTGAAGCAAAGTTGTAACCCTTGTTGAGAGCTTTCCAACGATATATGAAACGCCACTTGCACACAAGTAAATCAGGGCAATTCTTGACTTTTAATGGTCAGGAATCAAATTGGCACTTTGATTCCCGACCTTTCTTTTAGCCATAACTTGTGTTTTAAATATTCAAATGGGATGCATGAACCCATTTTAAACATCTACATTTCAAGATCTTTCTAATGTTATAATGAACTTTTCAATCAAATGAGTTTTGACCCCTATAATCATTTTAAAGATTCAGGAATCCATTAGGACTCCAACTCCCAAAATGGGATCCCATTTGGGAATGTGTGGGTTCATTCCCTCACACCTTCATACACTCCCAGGAGCATGAAATGTGACTCCCGGCCTTCATTCTCAGCTGTCGCAACCCTAGCCTTGGCTCGCGACCAAGGCAAGTGAAAGGTTGCGGGCCTATAAGTAGACCCGGGAATCATATCCCATGCTCCCGGGAGTGCAAAGAGTGTGAGGGAGTGAACCCTCACACTCCCAAGTGAACTCCCATGTTGGGAGTTGGTGAGAGTTGGAATCCCAAAAGGACTCCCAGAACTTCAGAGAGCGTTTTGAGGGGTCAAAACTCCATGGCTTGTTGCGCTCTTTATGTCAATGGAAAGGTCTTGAAGTGTAGATGTCCAAAATGGGCTCGCATTGCTCATTTGGACATCTG
>Ga0116231_10004055_pt1 | contig 29883 bp, 16 predicted proteins | sample S1TSphgellanicum_2_FD_89695 | JGI IMG/M metagenome (GOLD analysis project Ga0116231, IMG submission 89695) | Host-associated microbial communities from peat moss isolated from Minnesota, USA - S1T2_Fd - Sphagnum magellanicum MG | ecosystem: Host-associated > Plants > Peat moss > Unclassified...
GTATCGCAAAGGCTTAACAGTTTGCGAAGAGTTATGGTTCGCAAATGCGGGTTTTCGGAAACTTCTTTCTTTGTTGTTTGCGATGATATGTGGATCACAAAATAGCCCCCTATTGTTGTAGTGAGTAACACCATCACCAAGAATGCCTAAAATGATGAATGGGATATTTCAAATCCTAGTCATTGTTTTTAAAAAAACAACAAAATAGATTTGTGATGCCAAAGACAATTATAGTAGCTTGTAAGTTTAAACAAAATTTTAATGAACCATTAAAAAAAAAGAAACAATCTAAGAATGATCAAGCTACATACCAAATATTGATGAGTGTTCAACTTGGAAGAAATGCAAACCAAATTCATAAAATTCCAAGCAGGGTAATAATGCCTATATTATGACTTCAAATGGTTTACATAGCACCAATTATGACAACACAAACAAATAGATATGTGGGGGGTGAAAGCACACTAAAGTGGAGTACATAATCCTATCACAAATTGTTAGATTATCAATCATGGGCCATGAAACAAAATATAAATGAATAATATGTGAAAAAGACTCAAAAAACCATTATTACATGTGATATGATCACATTATATGAATTTTGTGGATAGATTTTGAATTACCATAACGTATGGGACTTTTGAAGTGCCAAAATCCCTACATCATGTGATTATGGACCCATTATATTTATTAAATTGAATGATTTGTTTTACATAAAAATTAGTGTGAGACCATTGATACAAAGGAAGATAATTTTGAATGATTTCGAAAATCATAAATTGAGATATACAATGAAATATGCATTTTTTATAAAGTCTTTTATTCATTTGAATTAATAATTCAACTTCTCATTTTTTAAATGTAAATTTTTTATACAATTATTTACAATTGATAAGGTTTATAATTTTTAAAAAAATTATTTAACCTTTCCATATGACTTGTGCAAGATAATATATTTTGTTATAGTGTAAAATGGACTTTTATTTTAACATTAATATGGACTCCACATATGTTAGAAAAGTACTCCACTTTAATGTGTTTTCACCTTGGGATGGCCACCATCAATTCTAACAAACTATTAAAAACATAAAATTAGATTGGTGGTAAATCCTAGAATAAGACATGATTTGAAGCATCCTTGTTTGGTGGATCTCATAACTACAAAACAAAACAAACTACCTTCCTTCATAGATAGATGGTTTTTATTTATTTATGATGACTTGATGTTTGAATTTTTTGTTTGTATCTTCTTGTCCTTCCTTGCACTAATTATAATGAGTAAGTTTGAATTGTTTTATAACCTTAGAACATGTTTAAATTTTGGTATTATTTGATTTATAGGAATGTCTTCATGTATATATTGATAAGACGATGTTTTTTTTAATCTTAGGACTTTTTAAGGATTTTTTTAGGATGTTTTTAATGCCATCCATTCATGTTTACAAAGGTAGTTGCACAACTATTTTCTTCCTACTACCCAATATGCCATACTTATACATGTATGATTGGATTTATACGATTTAACCCTACCACTTACCATACAATCATTTGCTTACATCCCACATGATAAATTTTAAGTAAATTTTGCATAATTACCAATTTTGTGTAATTCTTTTTTTTAAAATGAGAAATGTTGGTTTTGATTATTCCCAACATTTAAGAGAACCAACTCGATTTTTTTAAATAATGATTTTAAACTTATGATAATCAATCAAGGTATCATATTTATTAAAATTTTAATCAAGTCAATTTTCAAATAGGACGATTCTCACAAATGTGATAATAGTTAATTTTCCTATCCAGTTTTTACAATCCAAATCTCAAATTTATATTCATTTAAAAAAAAATTCAATTTAAATATGATTAGAAAATAAAAATAAACTTGTGTAAAGAATTACTTTTTAAAAAAATAAACTATATTTTCAAAACCTCATCCCTTTCAAATGTTCTTTCAAATTCTTCTAACTTTAAAATTTTTGCATAAGCTTCAATTAACTTCACTAAATTGGAAAACTTTTATAACCAATCTTAAGGTCATTGGGCCAATTTTTGTTTACAATTTTTTTAATAAAAATTATTCAACTACAAATGACATCTCCTAAGATTAATAAGTATTCTGATCAAAAAAACAATTCTTTTAGTTTCAATTTGTGAACCAACAATGCTTAAAATTTGACAAGCAAAGAATCCAAATGTAAAAAACATAGGTTCATGTTTTTCCCACCATTAAAAAGACCATTTGATATCTTTTGCATTCACCTAAAACCTTTTGAAAATCAAAGGTTCCTTGCTAACAAGTTCCTTTGTTGATTCACTTATGATTCTTGTCATCTTGAAAATATTCAAAATGTAATTTTCATCAACACCTTGGTCAACAATGACATTTTCAGACAAGGGTTGCAAATGATGATGACATTTTAACAACATAGGATATAAGGTTTTTTTATTATGTTTCTCAACAATAGTTTTGCCTTGTTTAGTAATAAATGATGACATTAAATGTAAGTTCCTAAACATATGATTCAACATCAAAGACAACATGTAATGAGCCATATTTTTTTCATACGTTTTCAAAAACTAAATTTAAAAACACCATAAACTTTTTTTTCTAATGTTAGAGGCCAAACAACCTAAATCAAGAGCAACAATGGACTCTTCTTCCATAAAATTATCAAAAGAAACAAAAAATCCTATTTTTTCTTTCAATTTCAAATAAATGAAAATGGTAGAATTTTAAATTGTCACTTAACAACCAATGACCTTTAAATTGATTAAGAACACAAATAGACATAATAAAAGAGATGACATTGACAATGATTTGAAAAATGTGCCATGTCAAAAAAGGAAGCACTTGTGTAATAATCCTAACAATAACTTAATTGTTATGACATAGAGTAATTTTTTTGAAATTGCAATGCCTCCTAAAATTAGATAATTTTGTTGAAAATTTTGCAAAAAAGAACAATTTGTTAAAATTTATTATTAATTGAATTGAATTACAAAAATTATAACATTTTTTTTTTCATTGCAAATACATCAATTTACGAAATTACCTTGTATTTATTAAAGTATTAACTTAGGACCAAACTAAATTCAACACATGTTTTATTCCACTCTTGTCAACCTTTCTCAAAAAAATTGGGCCATGTTATACACTTTTGCAAAAAAATTATTCGGTCTTAGTAAAAACATATATCAAGTTTTAATAAGTTTTTTCATCTATTATAGCATATTGATAGGCTTGCAAAATGCATGCCAAAAGCAAGCGCCTTGATAACTTTCCTTCAAATCTAAAATGTCACAACTTACAATTAATTTAATGGAACAATCATTGTGTTGAAGTTATCCCTCATTTTTACCGTAAGTAATATTTTTTTGTCCAAGTTATATATATTTTAATAACTCAATCAAGTTTTTGGCCAAAGTCTTTTGAGAAGTATTTGTGATTTCAAAAAAACCAAGTGTAAAATGTTTTGATTGCCAATTAATTCCCAAAAAGTTAATCATAAGGGCAAATATGTCATGAACACCTTTTGACATTCAAAGATCAAAAGTTCATTGTTGCAAAAATACATTTTGTCATAGTTAATAAAACATACAATTGTTTAGTTTTTTTCACTCATTGAAGGAGCATTTCTTATGAAAATTGTTTCTTGGAAGGGAAAACAAAAATTTGACACAAACGCAAACCAATGATTTTTTAAAAAAATTTCTCATGTAGCACCATTGGCTAGCATCCCAAGAAAGATTTAGCTTTAAAAGTAATAGGATAGGCAAGGTAGTCAAGAAAATTTGTATTCTTGCTTTTATTTAGCAACCCACAAGAGGAGGGCTTCTAAATCTAACGAAACTAGCTCAAAACCTCTACTTTTTTGGTGATTTTTTTCAAAATTTCAAGGAATCTATGACAAAATATTCTTTTAAATTTATTTATTTTCACATTTTGACAAAATTTTGCCCAAAAAAAAAACACAAATGCAAACATAAGCATTCCATCCATAAACTTTCTTCAAATTGCATGGGCATATGATTTTTAATAATCAACAAGCCCGTATATTTAAGAAACAATTTTTGCTAGGTATAATATTTTTGGAAAGGACATTTAACAAAAACAAATTTGACAATTGCATTGTAAGATAGATTTTATCCCTTTTTGGTAATCATTTTTTCATTTTTTCATTTTTTCTCTTAATGGACTATTCATTTCCTCCTCAAACATTTTTGCAATAATATAGTGGTTGTTTGCAAGATATGGGTAAAAAACCGATCCTCCTTGATCATTTTTGTAATAATAATGTTTTTATTTGTTTTCAACCATAAAGGAACCCCACCACTTGCACAAGGTTATGGGCAAGTGTAGAACCTCACCATGCCTCATGCAACACAATGGTAATAACATAGTAACTTGACAAAGTAGCAACATCATCAATAATAGAAGGGGAAATGGTGATGGTGGGTATTTGGTAATAGTAAGCAAACAGCAACCACCAATGCACCACTTGCAAGGCAATGGTGATGGGGGTAATACTTCATTAAAACACATGTAATGCAATAGGAGTAACATATGGCAATGTGAAGGAACAACAACATTAAGACATTATGAAAAAATGGGGTGATTTTCAATTGGCTTTGTAACTAGGCTTTGAGTTGCCATGACCATTTACAATTCATTACAACTCAACATATTTGTATAGGTGTGAATGCTATCAAACAAGATGCATGAATTGCAATAGATGTAACTCATCACATGTGAAATTGTATACATATGTAACTCATGCAACTCATTTACAATTATTGTGCAATTTTAATGCAAATAGTTTACAACTACAATATTCTACCCAATTATGTATGTGGAGTGCATAATCACTAGAACTAATGGTCTAAACATGTATGGTGGCAAAATAACGACATGTCCTTTACCATGCAACCTTGATCACTAGTGCAATCCCAAACCACACCAACAAGGAATTTGCAAAAAACCTATTAGGGAGATATGCAAGTGCTAGAAGGTAACAAATATGTGATATAAGTGGGGTGCTAATATCCAATGGCATGCTATCACATAAGTGACAAACCCCTCCCCCCCAAATTGATTATGCAATTGTTGTTTTCTACATTTTGAGTTGAGTTTTTATTTGTTTGGTGTTCATTAGTGATATTTTGGTGCAATTGTTAGTGTCTTTGGTTGAAGGAAGGAAGTTTACTTTTGAAGTTAGCTACTAGTAAATATCTATGTTCATTTAAAAATTTATTTGATTAACTATCTATTGTTGGCTTCAAGGAAAAAAACTTCACAAATTGATTTCCTTATATTTTTTCTACCACAATCTAATGCATTAGAAGCCAAATAGAAAAGGCCCCTTGTTCTTTGCACCGATTTAGAATGTTGTTTATATTTAAGGCATGTGCAACATCATCCATCTTTTCCTTTGTAGGTTTTTTTGAACAACCTTGCTTGTAAGCATTGGTGGGCCTAGTAGACTATTATTCATATTTCATGCTCAAATTGTATGGATTGTAGTGTTTTTTTATTTCCCCAAAAAAAAGAGGTTTTGGCATGTTTATTTATTATTATTTTTTAAATTGCATTTTGTGCAAGCCTTGAACTTTTCATTGGAGATTAATTCATTATTTTCTATGTTGGGGATTCTCTAATCCAAAATAAGGAAAAAGGAAAAAAAAAATCTCTTTTGGCATTGATCCTTTCCATTATTTGTTCATGCACTTTTACTAAACATTTTTTACCTAACCCTAATTTTCCCCATACAATTACATTGGCATTGTTTTCCATTCTTTTGTTATCTATAAACTTGAGAGTAGTTTTCTTTCCACTTGTTGCCCCACATGGCTACCATTGTCATGGACAAAAAACAATTTTGCAACATGAACATGGTTTGATAGGAATTTAATGAGAATGCAATGTGAGTTTTGGCCAACAAAAAAACAATTACCTTCAAAGAGCAAAGAGCAAGCTAACATAAATTCCATACCAATCTAGTTGGAAACATGTTTCTAAAGCCAAGGAAAAAGTTATAATTTATTAGCAACAACAAAGTGTCACCAATAGTGTTTTCTTTGCAGATTTTGTGTTGTAGCCAAAGTGGCCATAATATAAAAAATAATTTAACCAAATTTGGCATATAGCAAATGTTGAAAAAAAAGATCCTTGTATATTCTTGGCTAACTATTGGAAGATTTTTCTAAAATATTTGGGCAATGTAGGCCATTTTCTCCATGACAATTTTTTTTTATAGGTAGATCAAAATTTGGTAAAAATAGCTAGTAAAAAACCTTGATTACCAATGAGGATAGTCTAGAGGATGCCAACGCATTATGTAGATCTAATCCTATTGAAGCATCTTTATTGTGGCCAAGCAAAGAGTGCTTCACATGTTGCAAGCTTGTATAAATTAACTAGAAGGCACAACAACATCATTATTATCATGGAAAAAGGTTACCAAATAAGGAGTATTGCATTTTCTCTTAATCCTTCAAGAACGCAAAAAATAAGAAGTGCAAGAAAACTTTTTTAAATGTACAAAAAAGTTCATGGGATGTACGAAAATCATATTTTTTTCTAGAGAAAAAGCTTGTAGTAACATCATCACACCAACCTCCACCATATGTGTGGCACCCAAAGATGATTCCATCAAGGCTTTCCCATCATCTTGAGTTGCTCATCCATGAACAAATACCTCATCCATTAAGTACCAACTTTTGGTCACATGCCCCATTTTTAGAGATTCAAATTTAAGTTTTAAGGTTTAAGACAAGTTTTGCTTGAATGCATTTTTGTAGACTCACATTAAGAACATATGATGCACACATTGTCAAGATTATCATTAACGTTCTCATCAACACTTTCATTGAAATGTACCATGTAAGGTTACAAATGACAACCTCTTATAAGGCAAGCTAATGTGAAATGCGCAAACAATAAATAATCGCAACGAGTTTGATGCACTTGTAGTACAATGCCCAACATTAAAAAAAATCAAATTTTTTTTTACTATACCTGCACAATGATTAATGTTGTAAATATTTTGTTTACACAACAATTTCAAAAAAATAACATTTGGTGTAATGGTTAGAGTCTTCACTTCAACCCAAAGGTCCAAGGCTCAATATTTTTCCCAATTGTTTTTGCCAACAAACGAATGGATGAAAAAATCCATAAAATATTTAAATAGTTTTTAAGAGTTAATTGCCTTTAAGAAGCATCTTCCCCGAGAAAAAGAAGACTACAAGTCCCAAACAAGTTCCTTGTGTAGTTGCCTTTAAGAAGCATCTTCCCCAAGGAAAAGAAGACTACAAGTCCCAAACAAGTTCCTTGTGTAGTAAGAAAAGTTCTTTGGGGAAAAAGACAATGTCCCAAGGGAATAATGAATTTTCCCACATAAGGGCCCAAGTTCCTTCAGGAGAAATGCACTTTCTCTACCTAGGGAAAAGCCCAAATTCCCTAATTGAAAAAACTTCCTTGAAGAGCAATGAATTTTCATTGGGGAAGGGCTAAAGCTCCCCAAGGAGAATTGCACCTTCCTCATGGACTAATGTATTTCTAGAGGGAAAGGCTCAAGTTCCTCTGAAAAATATATGTTCCAAATTTTCTTACAATCAGAACAATTTTATATTCATTTTTATATAAGCTTGCAAACTATCATTGGAAAAATTTCGAGGAGAATTACAACTTTGTATTTAGAAGCATTTTGGTTAGAACTCATATGCAAAAATTATGATCATATAAAGTTACTATAATTGTGTTGAGCCCAATGCCACATTTAACTTGTTGCTATTGTTTAGTATTTGCTTGTGAAATGGAGGTTGTTGCATGTTGAACAATTGTGGCATTGGAACTTGGTTCAATTACATTTAATAACTTTGCAAGCAAGCAAATCGGGTTGTGTGGAGCTGAAAGAGTGGCTCAAAAGATTGAGGAATGAACACTTATAATGTGGCAAGGTCATATGTAATTATCGCTATTTTCTTTCTTACTATTGGCTTGGAACAAAATTGTAGTTTTTGTTGAAACTTGTTTGCATCATTTTTATGATCTTAGGTTACTATAATTTCCATAATAGTGGAATTTCACAATCACCTACCTTCAAGTTATTAGCATGTGCATGTAATAACATATGTAGTTAGCAGACCTCATGTTAGAAGTGCAGATGCAAGAAAGATGTATGTTGCAGCTGTATTTTTAAGGACTTTCTAGGAAGTGTTGCAAAGTGTGTGTCTTGCAAAAAGTTGTGAAGTTTTGCAAAGTGTGTTTGTAATTGAAGGTTGTGAAGTTGCAATCAAGTCTCTTGCAAACTCTCTAAGAAGTGTTGCAAAGTGTGTTGTCTTGCAAAAAGTTGTGAAGTTGCAAAGTGTGTTGCAAAGTGTGTTTTGTAATTGAATTTGTTGTGAAGTTGCAATCAAGTCTCTTGCAAACTTTGTTACAATTCAGAAGTTTTGCAAATTCAGTTTAAATGGTGCTGCTGCCCAAATTAATTATAGGCAGGCCACCTGACTCACAAAAATTTGTGTAAATTCCCACTAATAAGCACATGTTAAGCTTTTATCTTATCACTCTGCCTAGCAGACAGTTGCTGCTGCTGCTGCTGCTGCTGCACTAACTCCATGTCCAACTGCACATGTTTACAATTTGCAACAGCAGCTATTGTAACTACTTCCTTGAATTGCATGACCACCCAACTCACAAATCGCACAATTTTGCTTACAAAAAAAATTCTAACAAGTAGCCGCTGCTGCTATTGCTGCTGCAGTTACTCTTTTGGCATGGGCAAATGCAAATTCAGAGGATCGGCTGTTTCGTTCCTGGTGCGCTTCACTTTGTCAGTCTCCAGACCGAGGTGCTGATAACCCAAAAGTTGCAAGATCTGGTTGTCGGCGAAGTTGAAAGCTCGCTCCATTTGCGTTATGCAAAGCTCTATGGAGTGATCGTGGTAACTATTACAAGGCTTGCAACCCACGAAATGGGTAACAAAGGGCCAACGTTCATCGCCATAACCGGGATGGTATTTCTCCATAATTTCCTCGTACTTATCCACGATGATCATCCAGTATCCATGCAGGTAGAAAGACCTCTCCAGAAACACTTTGTCGCTCCATACCTCACTCTGTGTTATGAGTAGATAAATCAGTGCCGACTGGTCGTCTGCTTCAAAGTCTGGTCTTTCTGCCAGAGTCTTGGTGAGGAGCTTGCCGGCTTCTATTCGGATAGGACCCTTGGGACCCATTGGAGCCCATACATCCAACAGATCTAGAGACCACTGACAATTCCTGAACAAGAAGCTGCCGGTGTTCAAGCTTACCCAGCTCTTGTTGGCCATCATATCGTCGAATCCATGAACCACCAGGTTATGGTTTTGGTACTTCTCAAGAGGAAGCTCGAACACCATATCCGTAAACATGGCATCCGAGTCCATCCACCAAATCCATTCCACCTCGGGATGAGCTAGCATCAGCTTTCGTATCAAAGGCAATTTGGACCAAAAGCCCGACATTTCTTGGTCCAAATGTGCCATGTTGTAAAAAAACTCAATGCCATGGAGACGGCAGTAGTCGATCTTATTCTTCATACCTTTCACCAGGTAGTGATCACCCACAGCATTATCACATGGCTTTGGCTGAGAGCCTGAGACGAGAAGAATCCGGCCCTTCTTGTCATTGGAAGTCTTGGCCATTTGTGGGTTCTTCGACAACCAAAGCGCTCGCTGCTCGTTCCAGTCCTTGATCTCGGGTCCTAGCGTGTAAGGCATGCTCGGGTCACGCGGTGGTGGATCATTCTCTTCTTCCTCCTTGTTTTCGACATCCCACATCCGCCTGAGCGCGTCATTGCTGGAACCACCACCACCACCCTCCTTTCGGTGAAGCCCGTGGAGCACTGACAGGTCTTGAGCTGCAGGGACGCTATAGAAATTGCGTCCTGCAAGAGTACCTCGGAACACCAAAAGGGTAACAAAACCACACAAGATGGTGACCTTGAAGTTGCTGAGCGTCTTTTGCAACTGCTTGTATTTGCGCCCTGTCCACAATCCATTCCACCCCCTCACATTAGGCAACACATGATTCTGAACTATCTCCCTCATGGCTAGCTGCCGCCTAGATCTGTCGCTACCCAGCTGCTGCTACTCTCTCCAGCTAGCTACTAATTGTTGCTGCAGCAATGTAACTATCTCTCTATCTATCTCCTTTGGTGTGCGTGAGCGATCATACAGTGACTCAAATCCCACCACCCACAGAATGGGTTGATATTCGTGTATTGCACTGCACTGCACACACAACATATAATATTCAAACAGAATGAAAAAGCAAGTAAAGTAGCTGGAGAAGATCAATGAGAACCACAAGAGTTCAGGAGAGAGAGAGAGAGAGAGAGAGAGAGAGAAGAAGCTCAGAGAAACAGTGTAGACAGGGAGCCTTAGGGTTTAAGGCGTCAGAAGTAGTAAAGACTGCAGCAGTAATAACTCTGCGATTGCTGGTTCTAAAAGCGATGTCAGTGAATATGAGAGAAATTTGGAGTCATTATTTTGCCGTGGAAAAGACATTCATGATATGGGCAGCAAATTTATGGACACTCATTGCTTGCTGTTCGTCGACTAGGATCTGGGGTTGTTGGATTTCAAGTGGGTTCTAAGTCTGCCAGCGGGATGGTGAGGATAATCTTCTGCTGCCATGTTTGGAGTTAGTCATCCGGGATTCGAGTAGTAAAGGAGAAGGAACAAGTCACAAAGACAGCGAGTGGGAAGCTTTGCAATGGGAAGTATTTGCAATGAGAAGCTTTTGGAGAGCGGAGGCATGCATGCAGCAGTCTATGGTTGCATTACAGGAGAAGAAGTTAGGACGCGAGTTGGCTATTCAGGAGGCTCGAAACTCAACCCTGATAACCATAGCATTGGTCATCATCCTGAATGCATTGAGGTCTGGGGGAAACACGCACACTCACTTCACACACACTCATCTCTCTTTCTTTCTTAAATTTGGATTTGCTCATGTACTTGTCACTTGCAGCAGTGATCTACAGGGCCTGAGGGTTCAGGTGTGGGATTTCAGTATTATCTAATATGCTGGATTGTGCATTCCACTTCCCTGTATGCCCATGCCCTGACTTTTGGAACACGAGAGAATCCCAATGTTCTACCTTTCACAGAACATACCACAAATTTGAACCAGAGAGAATGCTATCTTCTTTGCAATTAGGTTCGGTCTTGGGTGTGTGAGAAGTTGCTCAATCAATTTGTTTGCGGATGGAAGAATCAAGGAAAGTGATTCAGAGTTCCATGTCTTTTGATGTGTAGAAACTTTCCACACATGCAGCAATCAACACCTTTAAATTGTTTTTTTTTAAATCCTTGTCACATTTTACATTCTTGTCCTGACATTCGGTGCTCTTTTCAGGCTGGGTAGGTGGTTACAGGTTTGCACTTACCTGTCTACAAAAGTTTCATTGATTTGTTAATTGGACTAGTTGGTTACAGCTCTGTCTGCCAAAAAATAGTTCTTAGAATAGATTATGTTGACAAGACTCTAATGCTTGTTTGCAATGCTGTCAGGTGGAGTATGACCCAAAACTGATATCATATGCAAGACTCTTGGATGTGCTTTGGGCTAACCACAATCCCACACGTATATTTGGCGAAGGCCCTGATGTTGGTCCTCAATAACAGGTAAACATGTATTTTCGCCTTTCATTACTGTTGGCTTTGGAGGGTATATACAGCCATGACAATTGGCAACTTGATCCAAGATTTTTCTTTGATTACTTAGTTTACGTTACGGAGGAATCAGCATGGAAAATCTGTGCTGATCACAGTTGAATTTTTCTTTCTGATTATACAACAGGCTAGCATCATGCTAAAGCCTGATTCAACTTCTTGTTGTGGTTAACAATGAGTTTCTTTGAGGTGCTTGCAGAGAGACATGCTATGTTTGCGAGCATGTTTTTGTCAACACTGTTGTGGGTAGTAGTGTATTGCAGTATCTGTTTTTCTGGTCCTGTGATTCAACAGTTTGCATGTGTTAACCAGCAGATAAGGATTTGTTAGGGTTGTCAACTTACCTTGTCTTCTATCTTATGAGCTGGTTATTCAAGTTATGTCTATTTGATGCTATCTCTTCAGCAAAGATAGGATAAAGTCATGCTTTTTATAGAAGAATGGAAGTAATTGACATCTAGCTGACAGCACCATAAGCCAGTAGAGGGTATTGTGCTAGCCAAAATGGGGGCTTTGTATTGCAATATCAAGTCCTCATGAATCTGGATCCACTTTTGTGAAGCATTGAAGGAAGAGATGAAGGAAGAGGTTGTAGCTTCATGAATCTGGAATCTTTTTGCAAAAATTCCCAGGTTCTGTGATTGTCAGTCTGTTGCAATTTGTGAAATTTCCTTATTTTATTCTTTTGAAAAATGCCCAGGGGTTGGTGGTTTTCATTCTGTTGTCACAATTTGTGAATTTTTTAATATCATACTAGAAGTATTTGTTTCCTTCATTCACAGTGCCATCTGTCTATGCTTGGCATTGGAGATATGTCACCAGTGGCATCTAAGCAGCAGGACTATTGCTTTGATGAGAACTGGGACAATGCCGACCATGACAGTTGAGCAAGCCCAGCAGAATTTCCAGAGGGTGATGTCACAAACATTTGTGGCTTTAAGATTGGTGGATTTAGGGACCTCATATAGAGTATGTCATTGAGGATGTCTGCTTGCACTTTGCCAAAATACTTGCTCTGAAGTCTTAGTTCGTAGCCCTGCTTGAGTGTTGTGATATATGTCCACATTTGTCCAGAGATCTGTCTTTGTCTCCTGAAATCTATGAAGCTTTTCACCATTGCACAGGGTTCACATTCAAAAGTCATGATTGTCTTGTTCTTCTTGTTTGCCCCCACTTCATGTTCTTCTTTGTTTAATTGGTAAATTCAAATATCTTACCACAAAAGCACCATTGGTGATGTTGGCGCACTCTCTGCTTCTAAGCACCTGAGCCATATCATGCAGTTATCATGGTGCCCAGATTTTTGAAATGTGGTGTGTTAGGTAGAGATATGGTGGATATGGTATTTGGAGGGAGTGTATAGATTTGACTCTTCATGAGGTACGACATCTGCTGCTGCCTGCAAGACTTTTTTCTTAAAAGCTCACCTCCAAAGATCTTAACAAGTGAATTTCTTGGTCTGTACAGAAAAGGTATTTGAAGCACTGATGGCTCTTTGAAGTAATGAAATGAGGAATCTCCCATGTCAGGTCCTTCCCCTTCTCCAAAACAAAATCATAGCCATCTGCTTAAAAAGCAAACTGCAACAGGTTCTTTACACTGGGTGAGGTCATCGAGGGTGATGGCTTTCAGGATTCGGGTCTGAAGCTCGGCTCTTACCTGACACTGGGCCCTCTTTCCCAGAACAACCCTCTTCTGAGTCCTCCCAAGGGGTTTTTTTACTCACAATAGAGTTATCCCTAAAGTAACCCTGTCTTCACCCTGTCTTTGGGTCTCCTTTCACCCCCTGTCCCCCCTCTTTCAGTGGTACCCGCAAAGTAAAGGACATTCTATTAAATGTCAGTATAAAATGCTGCAACTCAGTCTGAAATGCTGAAACTCAACATTTAATGCACGAGGTCCAAGACCAATTATAGAAGTTGTAAAGTTAGGATCAGTAAAAATATATGTAGCAGCAGTGGAGGCGCTCGTGTAAAAGGAAAGACAGGATGAAACTCAGTTTACCACCAAAATTTTGATGGTTTTTTGAGTTTCATCCCCCGTTGAAATGTTAATGTACTTTTCTGCAGGTTTTTTTTGGGAATCTCACCCTGTGTATGACCAAACTCAGGGTTCTGGTGCTGTGTTTTTTCTTACTTTACGGATAACTCTAATATATTGCCAGAAAGAAAATTAAATATTTAGAGGTTTGAAAAATATGTGTGTATGGAGGTTTTCAGTTGCTGTAAAAAACCCCAGATTCATATGGTAGGTGGTTTTTATTGTGTAGCCAAACATAAAGAAGGTTGATAAAAGATTTATACTTTTATTTCTGGTTTATAGCTGGATTTGGCTAAATCTTCCTAGTGACGATTGCCACTTTTTCTACATCTTCAAATGAATGATTGCCAGTTTAGCCACAAACAGAAATTCCAAAAAAAATACATTGGTCTTGAAGGTCTTGTTGGACTAAGATTTTCCTTTTTCCAGGAGCAGTCCTAAGACCCCAGGCCCGTTTTCAGAGACACATGTGAGGAGTCCACAGTTTGTTGGTTGGCCCTTACAGTAAACTATCTACTCTGTCTCACTTTGATGAATTAAACATCACTCCAAAATAATGTGCACACACTGCACAATGCATGTAACTCAGATTCTGGCATAAAATGATGATGATGATTATTCCAAGCAGCCAAAATGTTTTATAATAATTGTTTTTTCTTTTGTTTCATGTATAATTGAGTAGTGGTCCGCGAGGAAGATGTTGCATGCAGCCTAATTACTAGAGGTGCAGCCAGAAAAGGATGAGGATGGTAGTAGCAATGTATAGCCTATTTCTTACAAAGCACTTCACATTATTGTTCCAGTTCATTCCTTCCAAACCACTTCACATTAAATGTAGTTTCAGTTCCTAGTAAAGGAGTGATGATGCAGACAATAGAGAGAGAGAGACTATGTCAAGACATTGTCTAGATTTCCTGAGTGAAAAGTAAAAATGAAGTGACAGTGTCATAAGTGAATATAATTTTGCTCCTACAATGGACACATTTTTGTAGATGCACCCAAGAAAAAGAGTGTAATAAATGTGATCTGACTGCTGCTCAGTGTTTCTCATTGGTCCAGGTGGTTTGCTATTACCTAGCCTAGGGTCAGTTTCCACATTGACAAAACGAATAATTATTTATTTTCAAAAAATAATTTGGCTTTTTTATTTTAAAATTATTATTATTTTCATCATCTACTATAAAATTGTGATATGAATAGTGAAATTATTCAGAGTGTAGACTGATAATTACGATGATTTTCAACATGTCAACATTTATATTTTCATAAAATTTCATTTCGATATTTTGAGGATTATTTAATGACGAAAGTGACCTTAGGGTAAGGTAGTAGACCCAACCTATTTGCTTATCCCAGTTTCAGTTTTATGGGTGGGGTTGCAAAACAGTACATAACTAAACTTGGATGTGAAATTATTTTTGCTGGGTCACATTGTGAGCATCGCTCGAGGTGATATTACACCAACGACAAAATGGTGTGCGGTGCCTGTCCATGGCAGCCAAAAGGACACATACTTCAAAACACGCCATAAATTGTGTACTTACTGTCTCTGGGCATGGTCAGGCAGGTCCATTTAGTGCGTGCTACTTGGGACAGATGGGATTGCCACTGCATTTAGGAGGTTCATTCATGTTACTCAGGCCCGCTTTGCACTAGGAGTCAGGGCCAATAAAACCTTGGGGCCAACTTTGAGCATTTTTGGGTTGCAAATTGGTCTCAATTTATTAATAAAATGCTAGAACATTGACGTCAGGATATTAATAATTGCTTGAACATTGGCCCCAAGGGTTGCAAATTGGCCTCCCAAATTTGATGGTATCCACTAACTCAACAATGGGTTTTTCCCGATACCAATAACTCTCACAAAAGTTAAACCAACAAATGATTTTCCTTTTATATTTCATTATTACTAGCCCCATGGACCTCCATTCAACATCCAACAACCATGTGAATTAATTCCTACACACTCTTGTCCTTGTCCAAAAATGAATGCTTGAAATTATTTGGAAAAGAAGCAAGATAAAAAAACTATGATTTGTTGTGATAGTATTTTTAGTTTTTTACCCTATTTGGGACCACGGTGACCTTATTTGGATCATTTTTCACACATGAACAAAATATGATTGATTTAAAAAAAATCTTTAATCACATCTACCATGTTGTCCATTCAGAGGCCAACGAATAGTCACACATGACATCATTAGAAATGTCATGTATGACGTCGTTCAAAAGAGTTGGCATGTTGTGTGGAGAGAGCAATGGTACATTCTTATGTCAACAATTTCATTATGAGTCGATCTTTACATGATTAGTGAGGACCAAAACTTTGTTATTGGTGTGGTGGTTATTAACTCGACACAAAAGATAGTGATTATGACTGTCATTAGTTGACTAGCAAATGCAATTACAAAACTTAGCGCCATCGCTAAGATCTGCAAGTATAAAAGGTTTCATGAGGGCCACCATTTTATTCCGATGGCCATGGAGGTGCACAACACACTTGGGCGTGATATGGATCATTTCATCAAGGAGTGTGCTTGTCTTTTCCATGATAGATGATGGGAGGTCATTATCCTTGTTTTTTTGCATTCAATTTTGCAAGCAACGTGTTAGTATTGTTCTTTAACTTGCTTTAGTCTCTACTATAAAAAGGAAGATTGCGTTGGCAAGAGATGTTTGTTCTAGATCTCCTATTACTATTAGATCTCATGATTTGCATGTAAGCAACATTAAAAGGGTTGTGGGTGAAATAACTTCCTACCACAAGAGGGACTAACTCTTTCCCTTCTTTGGTTCCTGTGCGTTGTGTGTCTTTTGGCCTTTCTTTGGCCTTCCTTTTGTCTTTCGTGTGACGGTTTTGGCCATTGGTTTTTTTATTTATTTGTCGTTTCCTAGATTCTTTAAACATTTTAACATCTTTATTTGTTCTATTTTAATGCATTTTAATGTTCAAAAGTTTATTGGTGACATGTATGTTGAGGCCTTCATGTTGATGCTATTAATTCACACAAAAAATTCATGACGACCAAAATGGTGTTACGTGCCAATTAATTGGTTGATTTGAATGTTAAAATTCAAGATGTTCTAACAACATTACACATGGATTATTTAGAACCTTGACCAATTTCACTTTAATTGAGTTCAAGGAGTTTGAAAACAATTGTAATAACGATTATCGTTAACAACACGAAATTGACCAAAAATGTTTCTTGGTTTTTTGTTGACATTGATTACTACACATTATATCACAATCTAACAATATTGCAACATTTTGACATCTATGCCAATTGGTGTAACCATTTTTCTCACACAAACGACTATTTTAAGTATTTGCTTAAGGACTTGAATTACATGGGTAAAGAAATGTTTATGATGTAATAAATTGGACAAGAATTGTTTTTAAATGTGCATCATATTACAATCAAAGCATACAACAAATGCATGCATGATATAAGGTTGAGGTGAAATGGGGATTAAGGTTTAAGACTAAAGGTGGAAAATGGATCGCACTTTTGAAATCATTTGGGATCAAATGGAAAATCAAGTTGATTTTGGATCCGATGTAAACTTTGAAGATTAGAGTTAAGGATCATTTTGGATGGGATGTGATTTTTGGGGTTTATTTAAATATAAGGACCATTTTGGTTTATATATTTTTATAATTTAATAAAACTTTGGAAACTTTTATTTTATTTTGTAAACTTTTATTTCAACTTTTTAAATACCCAATTTTATTTTTAGAAATTTTTTATTTTAGATTGGAATCTTTTGTTTTCTTTCTATAAATTTTCATTTTATTTTTGAAAGCTTTAATTTTATGTCTACAAACTTATATTGCAAGTTGGAAACTTTTCTTATTTCCAAAAAATTCAATTTTTTTTTTGAAATTTGAAATTTTCTTTTTGGAAACTTTTGTTTCATATTGGAATCTTTTATTTCCTTCTAGAAATTTCTATTTTATTGCAAAGACCTTTTGGTTTCAATTTGGAATCCTTTATTTCCTTTTGGAAAATTCAACTTTATTTTTGAGAACTTTGATTTCCATTTTGGAAATTTTTAATTCAATTCAATTTTCTAAACATTATATTTAAAATTGGTAAATTTCTTCACTAGTAGAAAATTGTGAATTTATGACTAACTTTTGTAACCATTTTTTAGGTACAAATGATCTTTGCAATTAAAAAACCCTTGATAACAAATCACAAATTTTAGTCAACTACTAGTTATAAACAACATAACATATTTTATATTTTATTGTATGGGTTCACCCATTGTCATATGATATATGTTGGTTGTTACAACTATTGTGCAACTATTTTGGTATCTAGGCTAGGTTACTTACTTTCCTACCATGTAAATGAATCATAAATGGACACATGGCATCTAAGTTTTGCCTAAGGTTAAATGTAGTTAACATGACGCCTAGGTTAGGTTAAGCCACATTGCACTTAAGTTAAGTTAAACCATGTGGCAACGAAGCTAGGTTTGGCCACATGGCACTAAATTATGCTAACCACATGGCACCTACACTAAACTAAAGCCACATGGCACCTAGGTCAAACTTAGATCATGTGGCATTTATATTAGGGTCATGTTTCAATAACCTACGTGGCACTTAAACTAGATTATGCCACATGACACCTAGGTTAAGTTAAGACTTAGGTCACATGACACATAATTTTAAAAATCCTATTATATAAAACATGTTGAGACCTAGGCTATGCCATGTGGCACTTAAACTTAAACCACCTAAGTTGCATTCCATATTAGTTACATATAAAACCATAAGGTGGTCATGTATGTGACTAAAAAGGCCTAGAACAATCTACTTGGATGAAAATCATGAAAACCATCCATATTATTGGGTTTTCACACCATTAATTGCAATTTAATTGCATAGACAATCATATATTTTGAAAGTCATAAAATTGCAAATTTTTTGTTGCATGAAGATTTAATATAATTGTAAACAACAACTAGTTGAATGGTAATTGCAAACTAATTGATTAAAAATGACATTTGGGCAAACTTATCCTTGGGTGGTACCACTAAAAATGTCACACCCCAAATTTTTGTGACCCATCCAACTTCAAGACAACATAGGACTCACATAGAAAAAGATTTTCATTCCAAATTACTTATCAAAAGGTTACCCAACTCATGTAGAATTCAAAAATCTAATTAAATTTACAAAAAAAAAGTGTTTTGATGTGGAAAATGAGTGCATAAGCAAAAAAATTCAGGAATATCACATGGGAATTATTTTGATCAGGAACACAAAAGGAATCTATTTTATGGGAATTTTTCTTAGATGTTATTTTTCAAGAATATTTCAAATGTCAACATAGATAATTGATTGAATTAATTTTGATTTAATTATGAATTTTTGAAGTTAAGATCGTGAAGCCCCAAAGGGCCATTGATGTCAAGAACAGAAATTATAATTATTTTCAAATTTTGTTATTTTAATGATTAATTTGGATCATTCCCTTGTGCATGTACTAAATAAATTTTAAAATATATCTAATGTGTAAATGTAAGGATGCTTAAAAGGAAAAAGCTAGGAATTGGGTCAAGAATGGGTTAGGAATGGTTCAAAAATCAAAATGTTAATGCATATTATAGGTTTTTGGGTGTCCATTATTTTTCATGAGTGTGTGCATAAGTGGGAAACACATAGCCCACCTAGTCCAATCAAATAAACCAATGCATAAGTAGATGGAATTTTACTTCTTAAATTCGATCCTACTTTCTTATGATTTTGGCAAGGTGGTTCCTAGTGGTACTACCCAAGGAAAAGTTTGCCGATTTTTTAAATAATAATTTTATTTTTGAAGGTGAAAAAGTTAAGAAACCTAAAAGATGTGAAATAGCTAAAAGAAATGAAGAGTTGACAAAAGGCCTAACTAAGTGGTATAAAGGTCTATTAAAACTAAAAGGAGGGAGAAAAGAAGGTGAGATAAAGAAAAAGATGCAAAACTCAAATCAAATTGCAAAAAAAATACAAATGCATAATTCAAACATTCAAAGAAAATTACACAATTACAAATGAAAATTTGATAATGAAATTGTTGATAAAACTTAGAGTCAAATAAAAAACTACAATTTGAAATCCAATTCTTCTAAGTTTTAGCAAGGAAATGAGGTTTTAATGTACATGTTTTTACTGGATTTTTTAAATGGATAGCCAAAATATTAAAAGATTTAAAATCTAAATCATAGGTTTATATATTTTTTAGGTTAGTGAGGTGCATGAACAAGTCAAAATATTCAAGTTTGAACTCAAAGTGCTTTTGAAGAGATCATTTTTTCTTTCAATTTTTTGCAATTGATGTTAAATAAATTCTTTGGTTGGTTCACAGTATAGTTAGTGCAATTTGAGGTGCACTTTTTCCTCCTAATTTAAATCATTCCTTGTTTATTCGTTGGAGATGCCAAGTCTTCAAATAGGTATTGGCAAACATGCAAAAGTATGTGAAACTACAATGGCATTTGTAAAAAGGCGCAAGAAATTGCATTTGGGTTTTATTCAATGAGATAGCGACAAATTTGTTTTTATTATTTTGAAGGTTGAATGAACTTTTTTACAAAAGTTAGTTAACCCATTAATAGTTAGGGTTTGAACAAGTTCACAAAGCTTGTGACAAAGGAGGGCAAAAGACCACAAGTGTAAAAAACAAGTTTGCCAAATTGTGAAATCTTCTTGGTAATCATAAAAAAGTCTTCATTTTCACAATGGTTACAACACCCATGGCTCCAATCAAAAAGAATTTTATTCTAAACCTTTCAAACTTGGTATGAAAAAATGTTTGTCAAAATTTGACAATGGTTCCACATTGCATACTCTTTTCATAGTCCAACATTATGAGAAATCATTTCCACGGCAACTAGAATGTTAGGTACAATTATAGCCCCAAAACAACTAATGTACAACTACATTCCAACTACGCCATGGAAATACAATGAATTAAAATGAAATATCATGTCAAAAAATTAAGGAGTTTGTTTTGTCATTGCAAGTTAGTTACAAGATATACATCTATGTAGTAGAATGTACACATTGTAAATACAATTGTAATCAACCATGTTTGATTTTGTTGGCAAGTTGCACTTTAATAGCATGTGGTAACTACAATACAATGAGGGTAAATGTAACATCCAATCAACGATTATTTTGTAACTAATTAATAGCCTTGACCCATATGATCATGCCACATGTATGCATTTTCATTGCTCATTACATATGATACATTCAACTTGTTTGCAATTCGTTGTCAACTAGTATTCCCATTGATATAACTAGTTGTACCATTAGGTTGTCACTATATAAGTACTATGTTTCCATTATTTTGCACTATTGTTCAATTTTTTATTATTAATTTTCATTACATTGTAATTCATGTTGCCTTATATATTTGTTAGACCATAGAATGCATTGAAGGTGAAAGCTTGCTTTTGAAATTAAAAATAATGTGTATGTTGTATTATAAATCATTAGGGTGTACATATAGATTTAGTTTTATATACTTCAATGTCTTATACCCTAAATGTCTAATTGTTTCATTGACAAGAGTCAATTCCTTTAAGCCAATCATGGGTCTATGCCTATTATAAAAAAAAATTCAAGATGAATTACAAAGGATAATTTTTTTCATTTTAACAACTAACATCTAGTAAACATGTAAGTCGAAGTAACTAAATTATCCAAGCCAATGTGTGGACAACTAGTATGCAACTAGATTTTAACTTAGAATTTGAAATTTGGGTGAGAAAACCCTTGAGCAAGTGACACATGGTAACAAATCAATAAATCCCCCTCAATACATGAATGACCTTCATGCACCTATGCCTACTATTAAAAAATAACATTAAATTGTGAATTTTCTTAAAAATTTTGGTGATGCAATTATCATATCATTTATTACATAACGAAGGTTTTTTTTTTTAGTTTAAAAGTAAAACTAAAGGGTTGTCACAAGTTTATTTGTTCATTTAAAAAACTTGAAGGTCAAATATTCTTGTTATTGGAGGTTGAAGGTTTTGTTATTGTTGTTGTTGTTGTTGGAGGTTGGAGGTTCTTTTTATTGTTTTGAATCAAGTTGAATGTTTTTCCAAAAATAAAATGATGATTTTATTTTAAAATTATAATCTTGAATAAAATAGCATGCACATGTGATGTTTATAATTTGGTTAGGTTGTTAATAAGCATGTCATTGAATGTGTTGATGTTTGTTGTATAATAATCCAAACTAATACATGTAAAAAAAAAAAATCCAAAACAACAAAGGTATGATGAATTTAAACCTCAATATTCAAAATATGTGATGCATTTTATTTTGAAAACCACCATTATATGCAAGTGTAATTTATTGCAATTGATTTTATATCAATGTTATGTATGTTGCATTTTAATAATAAATTAGTTTTGTTAATGATATTATAATTGAAAACTAATTTTATTTAGGTTGAAGGGATGGACATCTAAATATCTTTTGCATTCTAATGTTATGTATATGTTATTGATTTCACATGTGGCCTTCAATCATAATATGGCATATTTCAATTAAACAAGATGGATTGAAATTTTTTGACTCAAGTTCCATTTCAACAAATTTAAAAAAAAACCATTATAAAAACATTTTTTAAATGACAATATTTTATTGTTGTGGTTCATCATATTTATGATGACCTTTTATTTAGGTAGAGGGAAATTTTTGTTGTAAATAACTTGGATAATATATTTAGATTTATGGTCAAATTGTATTATGATAAAAATATTATTTAAATGCTTTTGTAATGCATTTTAAACTTTGAATGTTAATGCATACAATTTTAGATCCATTTAAATAATGATGGAATACAACTTTGCACTATTTAACATGATGTGGACAATGCTAATGTGTGTGCAAGGTTTGCACACTTGCATTGTAAGTTGCAATTTAGTTGTTTAATACTATTAAAATCAATTGCCATGCAACTATGTACATTGCAACACATAACTAAACACCTGATTGTAAAGGACATCAACAAACTTTATTTGTTAATGAATGAATGAAAAATGATGCAACAATAAGTTTGTTAATCAATGAATAAAAAATCCCATAAGCAATTAGGTTTGTCAATGGATGAACTTGCTTAACAGTTATTTCACAATAGTCACCTAGTTGTCATTTCCAAATTAGGTACATTATAATTACACACAAATATTGCCTTGTCCCAATGTGAGTTATCACATAGTTGCAAATTAATTTAATCCATTAATATGTTTCCATTGCATTCACAATTGCAAGAGTTACAATAGAAATCAACATAGTTCATCATTGATGGATGGATGGATCAAAAACAATGTCAACATGACCTTACAAAGGTAGTTGCAAATTAATTGCATCGAAATTGCATTATAGTTGTTCATGCACAATTGAATTAAATTGCACGAATCACATACATATGTAATTCCACATATAGTGAATTGGTCTATTGCAATTCATCTGACAACATTCATGTTCTAAAAATATGTCAAATGGTCATTGCAACTCACACCTAGTTATAAGGCCAATCATAAATCACCTTTTTTTCATAGTGCAAACATCAATGTTTTTCGGGTTTCCCTTCTCACACAAGCATTGCCTATTATTGTATTTTCTTTGTTGAGCATTGCATGCCCGTTGTGTAGTCAACTTTTTAGTTAGAAACCTCTTAAACACATTCAATTCTTTCAAGCACACATGTTCAAAGTCACTAAAATTCTAAAAGACTCACATTCAAATACTTTGAAACTTTTAAAAAACCCAAATGCCCAAACTTGTTTCAATTCCAAAAACGTGTTGGAGTTCTTTTTCCAAAACCCTAAAAAACATGGCTCATTTGAATTTTCATGAAACTCAAAAAAATTCATTTAACTTGAGCTCTTTCACACAAAAAATTCACAAAACATCTTTCACATATAACATTCACTTGCCACAACCCACAAAGTTCAACAAGCTTGAACAACTTGAAAACACCAAAACATGGTGTGAAACTTGGAATGCCACTGATATGGATGCAATTGAGTTTCACCCTACCTTTTTTTCCTTTCTACCATATTCGTGTATGTGTTGCGAACCACCTTGTCTTTTGCCTGAACATGGGGTGTACATATTGAGTTTTGCAAACTTTACAAATATATTCAATATACATAAAAATAAGGTTTAAATTTTAACAATTGAAACCCATCATCCCACGTGGGTGGTCCCAAGGGTTCTTTTCACATCCTTTTAATTTTTTTGAAAAGCCAAAAGTCCATGACTACACAAAATTTCATGTAAACAAGTTTTCAATTAATCATCATGAAGGAAAATTAATGTTGTTGATAGTAACACCCAAAAGGAAGAAGAAGAAAAAGATAGAATCAATGACCTTAATCACACACAAGATTTTAGCCTTCTTTCCCATTAATAATCTATTTTTATTTTTATTTTTTCACCCCAACCTTTCTTACAAAAAGAACCCATTAAGTCCATAATTGTGCATTCAAAAATCCAAAAGAGTGGATTAGTAAACCTAGAAACACACTTGTTGGCATTGAAACCTTAATAAATTAATTGGTAACACAAGTAGACTAACAAATGTAGAGAAACAAGTCCCTCTTGCTTTTCCTAGGTTCCCAACCCTACTTTATTGGCAATAATAGTAATGATTTTTATTATGACATTAGTTAAAATATTAATTTTTTGTTGACTAAAATGATCACATGTCAATAAAAATCACACCTCTTAATTATAAATAATAAATACTTTTTATTATTTAAAAAATTCAAAATTCATATAATACTTGCATGAAATATAAAATGTCAAATCGATTGATTACACACAATATTTCCTCATTATTTTGTTGCACATTAAAGTTATTAACATTATGATGAAATGTCCACCTTAACCACATTTATTTATTTTTTAAATACATGGTTTAACAACTTTTGATTACAAGCCAATATTGGCATTGAAGAAGTTATTATCAAATTGAGTGTATGCTACTAAGCAAGTAAGGTATCATCCATGATCCATGTGAATGGAATACACAAAATATATTACATGTTACCCACAAGTTGTAGCCATGTTATAACATATGATCTTGTTTTGAAATACCATACTTGGTACCAAATTTGATACATGTGGAAATTCAATATATTCACTAAACTTTGGTTCAAAGTTCAAACCAGTTTTGGGTGGTTGTTTGATTTTTCAATTGTCCTTGGTTATGGGTTTTTGAAAAAAATCAAGGAATGGATAGGTTTTATGCAAAAATTAATGTAGGATAAAACCAAGGGGTGGGAACATTTTGAAAATAAAGGGGCCTAGGACAAGGTGGTATCTAAATCCACCCTACATAAGCCTTTTTGGAATGTCCCCCACATGTGTGAACTTTAAGTCCTATCATACAACACAAGGTGGAAGGATTATGAATAATTTGAACATACATAAATCATGAGAGATAAGAGGGAACAATTTTTTATGCGTATTAAAAGCTTAAATGGGACAAGGGATCTTACATTCCCATTCAAAACCAATGTTTATAAAAAAAAACTAGAATATTGAAAGGGTGATTTTTATTAGTTCAATTTTGGTGCTTTTATGGCAATATTACAAATGCAAAATTGTGAAAACTAGCTAATTAGAGTTTAAATAAATCAAAATTTAATTACATACAACCTGAAATTTTAATGGAGAGTTGGCAAAAACTCCATTTTTTAAACAATAAAAGTTGATTACATCTACAAAATGAAAGTCTAAGTCTTGGTTACACAACCTCTATTGTAGGAGGTTTTCTAGTAATGCACCTAAATGTGAATAAAATCTTTGAAACTTGAAACAAAACTTTGTTGGGTATTTTTTCACATAAGATAAAAAAAATTTGATTGAACCAAAAATAAAAGAAGAGAGGCAAAACAATGTAAGAGTACATGTAGCCCCCAAGGAAAATAAAAAAGCTTATTGATAAATAAAACAAAATAATAGAGAAAACTAGGAGATCAAAAGTTTGAAGAAGAAATGTTTTCCCAGTCTAATGAACTAATTGCTCAAAACTTTCTAACCCTTGAATTGTGGCAATGACAATGAACTTCACATAGACTCAACTTGGAATATGATTCTTCAACCAAAAGAATGTTTTAAAAGGAAGCCAAGTTCATGGTATCTTTTCATTAAAAGACAACTTTGGTTAAACAACTCTACATGCATTATCCAATATCAAGTATGCATGTACTTGATTATTATTAAACAAAATATGGCACATAATAATTTTTCTACATCCACATATCCATTATCCCACACTTCCTCACTAGAACCCTAGGTCAAATTTCACTTATTGACATCATTTCTTAAAACATGCATTGTTCATGTTACAAAGTGTAAGTTTTACATAATGTGTGCAAGAAGGTAAAATAACTCAAAGGTTAATTATCTACATAGATATCATTAAAAACTACAACACAAATCCAAAAAGATCCATAAACAAACATTCCCATCTATGTGCTTAAGCTCATGCATGCATTTACTCAAATGGTTTGTAACCCACAAATTTTTGTAGCATTGCTAGCAACATTCTCCACCAAAATCCATATAGCCATGCATCCATAATTCCTAGGAATTAACAAATATAAATTGGCAAAATGTTTTGCACTTAAAAACACTAATCATAAAATAAAAAATGAACAAAGTTCATCATAGTCAAATAAAGGGATTCACATGAAATGGAGGTTCCATAGTTGTAACAACATTAACTTTTATGGTGCATTTGAAAATGCTTTGTTGTAGGTTCATGGTTTTAAATGATAAGATCAAGGGAGACATTGCAAAATTACGTCACAACTTGCTTTCAGGACAATAATGCCTTTTGATCAACATGAAATGATGTTGAAAATTTTGCTCAACATCATCTTGTAACCAATATTGAAGGTAGCAAACCCCTAATGCATCCATTAGATTATTCACAAGAAATGAATTCATTAGTTCTTTCGTAAAAACATATGTAATGCTTACATTTCAACACAATTATTTAATAAAAAAAGCATGAACAACAATTAAAAATGGTTGTCCAGTGAATGTTTAAGGAAAACAAACATACATGCACAAAGCTATTTCACCTCCTCCATTATAAATATCCCAAGTGATATGCCTAAGTTTTCCAATGAGACGATCAAGATAGGTAACATAGAATGTGTGTTCTACACACTAAAATGTTAAATACTCAACCCTAGGAGTATTCAAATCAAGCTTCAAAATAATCCACCTTAATGACATAGTGCCATGTTTGCAGTTCAAAACATCTTTGAAGTCCTTAAATGCATTTCAAATGTAACATGTATAATGTCATTGTAAAGGTCATAAAGTTGGCCCTTATACACCTTAATGGTTGCCATGTAATCACACAAACACATATTAAGTTGTTGTGATTTTTTTTGAGAGTCTATGTAGTCTTGAACAAGGGTAGCAAACATGCAAGCCCAACAAGCATAAAAATGTCAAACAACAAATCAAATTTTGTTTGGGCCACTATAATTTCCTCTCAACTTTCAACCATTTTTGTAGGCAAATTCTATACTTGAACAAAATAATTTTTAGTAAGACTCAACATGTTTATCCACTACCTATTTTGACATTTTTAATGATTTTGTTCCCTTTTTTCCCATCAGTTCAACCAATTTCATAAATCCTATGTGTTATTTGGGACTATGTGACAATAAAAACATACATAAATTATAACAAGACGCGATATAAGAAACCATTCGTAGATGATATGGTGTCTATATAACAAGGTTTATACAATGGTTCAAGTAATAAATTCTTTTGCATTGAAGAGAACAAATGTTTTTTATTTGTTTTGTCATACCATTCCTAAATTATTGTCATGAAAAACAAATCATTACAATCACATCATTGAAGGAAAGTAACCAATCCATAACTTAATAGGGAACTAAACACTTGAAAATTAATTAAAATGTTTGGATTTGAGAACTAACTTAAAATGCTGAGACATCATCATCACCAAATTACAAGAGCTTGCTTTTCGCAACCCCACTTTGAGGAAAGTGTGAGGTTGCCATTCACACTCCCGAAAATGGGACTTCGGAGTCCTCTGGGACTCCCGAAAACTCAGAGCGCAATGGCAAGGGTCAAAACACCTTGCATTGAGACATTTTTTATACCGTTGGAAATGTCTTGAAGTGTAGATGTCCAAAATGGCCTTGCATGAGCCATTTGGACATCTGCAGCATAAGTTATGGTCGAAAGAAGGGCCGGGAGTCAAACTGGTAGTTTGACTCCCGACCACTAAAAGTCGGGAATCGACCGGATCCCGGTGCATGTAGGTGAAGTGTAATAGTTAAACACTTGAAACATAGAAACATAAAACTTTATGTGAATATTTCTTGGTAATTATTATAATATAATAATATTTCATAATTGATTACTAATAATAATAATTTTGATGTAATTTGTAGCAAGTAATTTGCAGCTAGCCTAGGTTTTTTAAAATTTATATATTATTATATATTATTATGTCACTTGTTAAAGCTATTATGATTTATTATGATTTATTTTTATTTTAAATAAATAAAATATTATTTTTAACAAGTACAGTAGTCATTTGAAAAACATTTAATAATATAATTATATATATATATATATGTAATTATTTCAGTAATTATATAATTATTTTTCCTATCATTCTAATATCATCATCATCATCATCATCATCATCATCATGCAATAAAAGATTATATTTAAAAATAATTAGTGAAAGATAAATTGATTTTAAAAATTCCATTATATTAACATAATATTAATATAAATAATAATAAATGTCATTTGTAATAATTTTTAAAAAATAAATAAGATGGTTTGGATAAACTTGTAATATGTGTACAATATATTTAGTAAATATTTTATATAAAATTTTAATATACTCAAAATATACATTAATTAATGTAACCATGATATTTAAGCCATTTATGCTAATAATAATATTTGAATACACATGTAATATGGTTGTTCATATACATTAGTAGAAAAACCCCATTTTTCGACTTGTTTTAGGCGACTAAAAGTGTTTTTTCCGACTATTTTTGATAAAAAATAGTCGCAAAAAACACTTTTAGTCGCCTAAGACAAGTCGAAAAATGGGGTTTTTCTACTAGTATATACATTTATAAATCTTAATACACCCAATTATATTCCTTAAAATTCACAAAATACACCTTTGTATACTCATAGGGTTGCAATTAAATTGGTCACATTTATAACTAATGGGACATAAATTGTGCTTTTAATATGAAAACCAAACTAAATGTTGTTCACATGGAAGGATGAACACCAAAATAGTCACAATCTAGTTGTAGTGTAATTACAAATATGAACAACATAAGAAATAGTTGCAAAAATGTCCAAAGGTAGTTGCAAATAATTAATAGTCGCATGTAATCACAAATATAGTGGTTACATTTTGGACTATTTTTACTAATGGTTGAGTTCAAAAAATTAGAACATAGGAGGATATTCTATGAAATGCAATATTTATTTTTAGGAGAACAACACCTTGTTCTCATAAATAAGCGTAAAGGTTCAACTCTACACCCCCATCCTTTGTGCAACCCTAATGTTCTCTTTGACATTAAGCCAAGTTTTATAAAAGTTGCACCATGTGTAGTCTATTTATGTGGATTTCTTCATATTGATATCATTGTGTCTATTTGAAGACAATTGTACCATCCATGGTGTGCTCTGATGCACTTTAAACAAAGTTGTAGATGTGTTGACCTTCATTGTAAGGTTATTGTGTCTTTTAAATGGTACAAAAGTTTTGGTTTTAAGGAGTTTGATAAGGAATCGATGGAGAAGGAGATCTATGAGGGTTGTGAAAATGTGTAATTGCATCAACTCAACCTACGAAAACAATTTGCATTAGCAAGTTGCCCCCATGTTGGTAAGCATTTTTTTATATAGCATCATGTTATATTTTTCATTCAATTTTCACATAGAGTGTTTCATTAGCTAGCATTAAAAATTGATTGTTTTGAAGCTACCCTAGTTACACTAGTAACATAATCTAACATGTGAAATTTTAACAAAACATGTAATGTTAGTGGTATTGA
>Ga0116231_10004056_pt1 | contig 29883 bp, 14 predicted proteins | sample S1TSphgellanicum_2_FD_89695 | JGI IMG/M metagenome (GOLD analysis project Ga0116231, IMG submission 89695) | Host-associated microbial communities from peat moss isolated from Minnesota, USA - S1T2_Fd - Sphagnum magellanicum MG | ecosystem: Host-associated > Plants > Peat moss > Unclassified...
GGAAGGTGGTGGCTTCCCCCAAGTCCGGGCCGTGGTGAGTCTTGTGTGTCCGTGTTGCCCGTGGCTCGTCCTAGCACCAAGGGTGCTCCAACTATGCACTAACCACTTTGTGTGGGTTGTGTGAGCCTTTTGAAGAGTTGGGAGTGCATCAATCCTTTTGCCGAGAGAAGATGGCGAACTGCAAAATTTTTCTTGAACTTTTAACTGGAAATTCCAGCTCAAGAATTCGAAAGAATTCCCCCACTGGATTAGCAAAATCTGGCGCATCGGTGGTGGGAGGAATATTTACAGTAGCAACAATGAAATGTTGAGGAGAAAGGTTTACTAAGGTAGTTACCAGGTCTGGATTATTCGGCACAATCCCGTGATGTGCAATTGCAGCTTACAATGCAGCTTGAGAGGCGATGGCGATGGCTATGGCGTAAGCTTTATTGGGAATTTGGGTGACACCCAAAATCCTTGCAGAATGTTGCTCGTAGACATCCAATGCCTCATAGTGCACATAACGAGCCAATTGTTTGAATGCAAACGCCTCGGTGTAATTAGCGCCATACTTGAGCTCCAATTCACAAACCATAGTTGAGAAAGTTGCCTTGAACTCCTTCAAAGAAATAGTATTTGGCCTTCCGTTGAACTTCTCAATTCTCCCAGAGGAACTTCTAACCTCCATGGTGTAAATGGGTGTTGAAGTCACAGCTTGCAATGGAGTATACGGTGATGGTGTGAAAGTATGTGCAGCAATAGGCGTACCCCACTAATTAACCCCTCCAAATGGACTTTGATGTATTGTTGATGTAGTGTAACTAGAACCTGAATTCTTGGTAGGAGTTATACTAGATGACAATGGTGCTATAGACACATGATGGTACCGTCATGAAGATTGTGAACTTAAAGAAATCGGCTCAAAGGATTGTGTGTTACTTCGTAGCTGATACCTGGGCTCTAGCTGAGCGGTAGTGCTCTCATCGTCAAAGGACATGGTGTTGTCCCATGCCCCAAAATTTTGTGATAGTACACAACACTAATTACAAAATTCTAACACAAAGCACAATTTGAAGAATACAGTGCGTTGTTGGGAATGACTCGTGATACACAGAGATCGCATGGAGGTCAAACGAACGTCTAACGAAGGTTAAACGAAGCTCGAACGGAAGTCAAACAAATGTTGGATGAAAAGGCGGGACGACAAAATAATATGGAGGACAGCAGTGCGTAGGACATAGGACGTCATGGCGTAAGACATAAGACGGCAGGACGTAGGATGACAGGGTGCATGACAACAAGACGGCAGGGCACAGGATGAAAGTCCAACAAACGTTAGACGAAAGTCGATGGATGCACAGAAGTTCGACGGACGGACTTGAACGAATCATCCGACGAAAGACAAATGGACTTGAACGAATCGTCCAACAAAAGACGGACGAACTTGAATAAATCGTCCGACGAAAGACGGACGGACTTGAATGAATCGTCCGACGAAAGACGGACGGACGTTGGACGAACGAAGGTCGTAGCGATGGTAGCGTTATCGCTTGCAATGATCCAACAATGATGGTGCTGCAGCTCGCAACACTATTATTGTTGCGATGTTGCAGTTCGCAACGCTGTTGTCACTATAGCACTGCTATTGCCGTGGCGTTGTAGCTCGTAACACTGCTATTATTGCGGCGCTGCTACTGCTGTGGCGTTGCAACTCGTAACGTTGTTGTTGTTGCGACATTGCTACTGTTGTGCTGTTGCAGCTCGCAACGTTGCTGTTGCTACGGCGTTGTAGTTCGCAACGCTACTATTGCTACAACGTTGCTGTTGCAGTGTTATTGCTGTTGCGCGCGTTGTTGTTGCGGCATTGCAACTTGTAATGTTGCTATTGCTGCGACGCTACTATTGCTGTGGCGCTGCAGCTCGCAACACTGTTATTACTACGGCGCTACTACTGTTGTGGCGTTGTAGCTCGCAACGTTGCTGTTATAGCATTACTATTGCTATTGTTGCGCGCATTGTTGTTGATGCAATGTTGCTATTGCTGCAGCAGCGATGGCGCTGTGATGCTGCGACGTTACAGTGTTGTGGCGCTGCAATGCTATGACGCTGCAGTGTTGTGGCGCTGTAACGATGTTGTGGCGCTGTAGCTTGCAACGCTGCAATGGTGTGGCATTGTAGCACTGCTGTTGCAGTGATGGCGTTACGACGCTATGGCATTGTGACATTACTACTACAACGATGGCGCTACAATGTTGTGGCATTGCGACGCTACAGCTCGCGATGTTGTGACGCTACAACGTTGTGATGCTACAGTTTGCGGCAATGGCTACGGGCAACGCACTATGCAACGATGGCGAGTGGTGTTAGAACTCGCTGCAACAACAACGCTGTGCAGTGATGGCAAGCGGCGGCTGTCGAAATTTTTGTTTTTTGTTTTTTTTTACTTTACAGTTTCAAGAAAGAAAAAGAAAGCAAGAAAGAGAGAAAAAAGACAGAGCTTTGAAACCTGTTTCTTGGTTCTGTTTGTTGGCATAACACAAGCTCCTTCCTGTAACGTCAACTCCGTTCAGGAGTAGTAACACCAGCACCCTCCGACAACAACAACACCAGTAGCACCAGCAACACTAATAACACTAGCAGTAGCAATGATAACTTAAAAACTCACATGCAAAGAAATCTTTTGCTTTCAACATGAAGCAATAGAAAATGTAGTTTTTCTAGAATTGAATTACAATGAAAGAAGGAAATGAAATGTATATGGTGGTTGTGCAATGGCCGCCATGAGCATCTAGAAATCCTAGCTTATTATGGAGGAAGTTCATGACAAAGGAATTCTAGAAAAACTAAAAGGAGAAAGAAAGGTTTGGGCCTTTTATACCATCGCCAACAAACCGAAACCCTAAGTACCTAATAGCATACAGTTGCCTAAGACCGTACATTAACCCTAAAAGCGCACATGGGCATGCTCGTAACTGGCCATCATGTACAGGCATGACAGACATCATATGTCATGACACTACATGTCACGACAATTGTAATTTGCAATTATAAATGAGTTGCAATCAACACATGCAATTAAAAATCCTTTAATTACATTAAAATAATGGCAAAACTTTGGTTAAACCTAAGGATTAAATTTAGTGTCTAGACATACTGGTTAAACCTAATTGATAAACCTAATGGTTAAATTTCATGGTTAAACCTAGTGCTTAAATTTAATGGCTAAATTTAGGCTAAACCTAATGGTTAAAATTAAGTAGCTAAGTGGGTGGATAAGTAGGTTGGTAAATAATATATAGGTTGGTGGGTAGGTAAGTAGATAGGTCATACAAAAGTAAAAAATATAGGTAGGTATGTAGATAGGTAAGTAGTTGATGGGTGGGTGGGTAATAGGTAAATAAATATCTAGCTAAGTAAATAAATGGATGAATAGGCAAGAGGTAGATACATAGGGTAGTAGACCATGTTGTATTTAACTAAAAATCATTGGTCATCTTGACTAAATGTTCAACTTAACTAAAGACCATTGGTCATTTTTATTAAAGATCATTAGTCATTTTGATTAATTATTCAATTTGATTAAAGAACATTGGCCATTTTGACTAAGGTTGTACAAATTAACTATATGTATTTAATCAAGTAAATTGCTATAGTCAAGTTGATCATTCAACAAATATGTATGTCATTCAAGGTTTTGGCCTTTAATCAAAATGTACGTGTCCATTAATAAAAAATGACAAATTAGTCAATTTGAACTTAAAAAATCATGATTTGTGATAATGTCGTGTTATAAATTCAAAGAAAGGCACCATGCTTTTATTATGTTATTTTAAATTATTTTCAATCTACTTTTTTCTACTTGTGTTAAAAATTAAACCATTTTTTGACTGCCTTGGAGATAATTATTATTTTTGTATACCTTACCATGCTTTCACCCATGAGTAAAAATGTAAGGCCCCATGTATTTGTTGGTGGATTAAAATTATAATATAATTAGTTCTACAATAGGATTACAATTATTTAGAAAAAAGAAATTGATTAATATAGGGTAGAATTAGTTTTTAAATAATGTATTAAACATATTATGTATTAGTTGTTAGTATGTTCAATAATTAGATTAAAATATTTTAATTCAAAAGCTCTTGTATTTTTTTCATTTGTTTGTTAAATTGAATGCATTTTTTATTTATTATCAATGGAAGCCTTGTTTGATTATTGATTATTTCCTTGGAAAGAAAAATTGTTTGGCCTTGTCCCACGATGATAATTGTACTTTGTTTCATGCACCTCTTTCTTATTTCCATCTTTCATTCATAATTTAGATGTGGTTTATTGTTTAACTTATTGAGCAATTGATTATCAAACTCAAATATCTTTGTGAAATGTTTCACAAGGTTTGTGAAGTCCAATGGTATTGGGTCAAAAGGAATCATCAACAACATCAACATGATGTGTAAAATTAAAAACATCATAATAAAAGTTTTAGGCCCATCATACACAATGGGTTAGGTCAAATAATCAATTTATACTTTATTATGATCATGTGAGAAATTAAACATGTTATATAGTGTACGATCATAGGATTTGTTGTCAAGTTAGATTTCTTAGTTTGTTTCTATTGTTCCATTGTCTACCAAGAACTAGTTAATGATTGAACTTGCATGTCCTAGTTCACTTTGCAAGTGATCCATCTCCAAAAGAAAAATCTTGATTTCCTTTCCAATTCCAAGCTTATTAAAACAAAAAATAAAAATGAGTACATGGTATTGAAATTGGATGCAAATAAAAAATATAATATAATATAATGCAATCGAAATATATGCATACTAAAAAATTAGGTAATAATAGGGTAGGGAAAAACAAATTTCCCTCACCTAATACCCCTCAAAAAAATCCTTGTTTGGCACATGTAGTTAAACTTTTTAACACTTAGTGTCTCCCATAGGCTATCAAGTTCATTGAATGAATGTCTACAAGCATAGAGGGAAACATGCTTTTGATGTACACATTTTTTGAAATTGTTTGCATTTTGTTTTTGCATTCCTTTAAATATATATATAATTTGGACACATGACCCCAACGTGGTTAAGGATTCAAAAGGACTTTTAAACAATATCCACTACATTATGGATTCTTTATTTCATTCGATATCTTAATATTCTAATTGTGGGAATACAAAAAAACACCATGATTATTGTAAAATTCTAAACATTATGAAAGTTCAAATTTGTCTTTTGGAGCATTTACCAAAATTGGGAGTGGGTTCATTTTAAAACTCATGGGTTGCATGCCATGTATAACGGGGGCATCATTGGCATTTCAAATGTTAATGAGAAAGTACATGTTGTGAAATATATTGTGTATTTAGGCACAAAGATATTTTGGTTTTGAATTAATTGGGGAATTGCATTGAAAAGGTAAATTTATGTTATTGCAAGTTCATTGAAAGCAATTGAAGGATTTTTTCATTCATGTTAATTAAAACATGTAGATGATGCATATATGTGAGAATTAAATGGTCATTTTCATTCAACCAAATAATTGAAAGGAAAAATCAAAATTATGATTAAGGATTACAAGAACAATTTATTTGTATTGGAATTAAACTAACATACACTTTTCTTTAATTTTCTTTTAAGTTTTTTGAGAGGAGGGCAATGCATAAGTAAAACGATCGAATGCACTTGTAAAATAAATGTGGGCAAATGGTAAGGGCTATATATATGATTTGAATCAATTAAATTTAATTAAATCATTATTTCAATTTATTACTACAATTTTTTTAATTGGGTTTTTTAGTAAAAACATACCCAAAATAATAGGTGTTAAAAAGGTCACCTTGTCAATTTAGACTTTTTGGCATAAAAAGGTAATCAATTTGGACCTTATTATTTTGATTGACAAAGTGATTGATTATTTGATTGGTAAACAATGGACCATTTGATCGGGTCAAATTTATACTTAAATTAAAATTATTTTTGGATTATTATTTAAAAATTAATAAGTAGGTATTAAATAGGTCTAAGTAGGTTGGAAACAAGGCACTTAGGTAGGTAGGTGCTAGCTTAACTTAGCCTACGATACCTAACTAAACCTTATTAAACTCTTTTAATCTAGTTTATTTACCTTAACTTTTTAAACATGCACATAGGTTGCAAGTATAAAACCTTCACAATAGTAAACCAAGTCCTTACTAATGCACTACACCATCAAAGGTGTTTAACTTTTGTCAAAAAAATTATTTCACATCATTAAACATAGTGACTAAACTTAAGTGTCAACTAGTGCCTAAAATAAGGTAAGTAAGTGGGTGGGTAGGTAAGTAGATAGGTTGTAAAAAAATGAAAAAATATAAGTAGGTAAGTAGGTAGGTGAGAAGGTATAGGTAGGGAAGTGAGTAGTAGTAGTAGGTGGGTGGGTGGGTGGGTGGGTAATAAGTAGGTAAGTAATTAGTTAGGTAAATAGGTGGGTGAATAGGTAGGAGGTAGATTTTATAGGGTAACAAATTATGTCACATTTGATTTAAAAACATTGGCCATCTTTACCAAATGTTCCACTCAATTAAAGACCATTGGACATCTTGATTAAAATTCTAAAACTTGATTTGACGTATCTAGTCAAATAAATCAATATAATCAAGTTGATTAATCAAAAAATACATGTTTCATTCAAGCCCCTAGCCTTTAGTCAAAATGTACATGTCCATTAGTAAAAAATAACAAATTAATTTCACTTGAACCTTTTAAAAACCATGATTTGTAATAGTGATTAGTGTGAAAAGTAGTTCATAATTAGAATTAAAACATTAATATGGAAATAAGTTCAATGAAATTGTTGGCCAAAATGACATGTAAAAAATGACCAAATATTTGTAAACATTGATACTTGTTGTGAAATATTATATTAAAAGGTTGGTATTCCAATTAAAACATGTAAAAAAGGATTGCACTTTTACAATAAAATGGTGATGTTATCTAGAAACAAAATAATAATGTGGAGTCATTTAAGGCCATGATTTGATCCTCCAAACCTTGAAATAACATAAATGATGTTGTGATTAATATAATTGGAAAAGCGAATAAGATATTTGATTTTTAAAAATCACTCATTGAACAATTAAATATTGATTTTAAAAACAAGGATAACAAAGGAATAATACGAACTTTAAGCCTATGAATTATGCAACTTGATGTAAATGCAACAAGATGGGGCATTAGGTATTCAATATAACATCTAAACTTAGGCCAATGAGTTGATGATTCTATTTGCAAATGATACCCATTAATGAATGGAAAGTCACATGATCAAATCCATAAATGAAGCTCACAAATTAGTGCTCCAAACACTAGATGTCATGAGAACATCCATTAACATCATAGGTCATAAAATGGTTGTAAAATAATGCATAATTTAATCTTATATTAATAATTTATAACCCATGGATGATAATCATTCATTGTCATCCAAATAAGATGTTTAAGAAATGTTTGAAAGGTTTTAATTTTGATGGCAAGCGTTATCCAAATGTTTAAAATATTTCAATAGTTTTTCATGTTTCTATTCTTCCAACTTTACATGTTATGGTATGAATATAACAAAGTTTATAACTTGTTGATAATGGTTTGAATATGAGTAATCAAGAATTTAGTATTAACAAGTATTGGATATAAATGTGGATATTATTTGAAAAAACTCAATATAGGTTAAAATGTACTCAATTTCAACTTCATGTCAATTCCAACACTTATCATTTCAAACTCTAGAAAATAACGATATCAACTTTTGAACCACGCAATTGCCATGTGGTTATTTCAAAACATTCAACACTCTAATAATACCCACCACACTAAATCCCTTAATTTCTACCTTCATATGCAATTCAAACTAGTTGTGCAATAACAAAAGAAGGACATTAATGAATATTGGGGGTAGTTTATTGCATCATGCTATTAGTTGGAACAATACTTGTTGAACTATTGTACTTGCCTAGTCCAAGAATTGATCTCAATATTTTCATAGTTAGACCAAATTGTTTTATCCTCAATTTCATTTCTTATAACATGTCATGTATCAACTAACAAACTATATACTAGGCCAACATTGGTTTGGACCATGTGTATCAAAATAGATTTTGGATGATTTTTTTAATGAATTGATCAAATTTTGATGGTTGACATATTCTTGTTGTGAATTTTGACAAATTGAAAACACATTTTTATCAATCTATAAAGGTGTAAACATAGTTTAGGGTAGAGGTGGCAACCTTGCATTAACCTCAAAAATAGATAGCGTAGAGGGTATGTTGCATATTAACATAATGATTCATGTTCAAATATTAATGAAATAAAGTGTTAATGATAATAATTTATGTGATTAAATGGTTATTGAAAGCCTTCATCTGTTTCACCCACTTGCAACCAAGATATTTGATTGTTGATGAATCATTGTTGGGTTAATAAGCTTGATAGAAGACATTTTGATAAAAGGTGATGAGTCATTAAATTAAGAATTGTAACATTTCACATAACCAAACATACAATGGGCCTAAGACTATTTGAAAGGAGTGATTTTTGGGTGAGATAATATTGTTTGTGACATTATTGAATGCAACTTTCATGTTGATAAACCACATGAAAGGGATGATAGAGCAATATAATGATACAAGCATGAAAAGTTTTCTTTCCTTTCATAATTTATTAGAATAATGTTATTAACCTTTGATGAAACACATAAGAATTTTAAGTGTTTTGTGATGCTTGGACCAAATTATAATGACCATGCTATTGATGATTGATGAACACCAAAATATTCATGTTTCATTCTTGCACAATGTTTCAACTAAATGATGAATATTTGAGCACATTGGAAGAATGGTTTGGAGAGATAATGATAAGTAAAAGTTCTATGTAGAAATGATGCATCCACTACCTTCATAGAATGGATGGAGCCTGAGTAACATGCAATAGGTTATTGAATAAAGAAAATCCATGAGCCAAGAAGGGAAATTGTGCTTTGATTTTCACATAGACATCCTTTTCAAGATGTATTATTCCCCATGTATGTTTTTTCATAAAATCTTTGGGCACAATTGGAACATTCACATGGCCTTTAATAAGTTTTTTTTGGAAATATGTCTAATAAAAATGACTCGTTACCCTTTCTTTATAGAATAATGCGGCTTACAATAATGATTGTGTAGGGGAACACATGATTTAGGCTTTTAAAGAATTTACTACAATAGGATTTTCACACCAACTTTGATGGAAGGAATGGAATCTATTTTAAAGCAGTTGAAGGTGTAGATAGAGCATTACACTCAAGTTGCCCCTGTTGGGGGCTATTACACCTGTAATGGCCCTTGATGGTTGGATTTTTCTATTTCTACTAGTTTCAATAGGTTTTTATGAAGGCTAAGGCCCACCCCATTTGGGGTATTATGGTTGTAAACTAGCCTACACATTAGGGCTAATTCCTCTTGCGGTATGGGAAGCTTTAAACCATAACACTCTCAATAGGGAGCTTTACTCTCTATGTAATAACTTGAGTTGTGGGTGTAATGCTTCCTCAGGAATGCCCTATCCTAAATGCCAGAGAAGAATTCATACACCTAGTAATATGGATGGTTATTAGAAAGTTGAAAATGTCAGAAATGGGTACTTAAAATTCCAGGCCAATACTAAACTAAGTTGGACAAACCCTAATTTTTGGACTTCAAAGTTAAAATATTCAACACATGCATAGGATGAAATGGAGGTGTGCCCCAGCATCAACCTGACTGAACAGCATTTCTGTGCCATCTTTTGTATCTTTGTGAACATTCCAGGAGACCTAATTTGTTGTTCTTGATAGACAAAGCAACAAATGCCCCCTACATTTAAGGGCTTGTAGCAAATATTTCACCCTGCCCAATCTAGGGTTTGAAGAAGACTTGATTCCCTTTCCTTTCAGCATTCACAACAATGATAGTTTGGTGCCCCAGTTTTGTGAGTTTAGGTGCCATAAAATGGAGTTGCGTAAAATGCAGTTCTGGGGAGTGGTGGTTCTGCTTATTGGTGTAGGTTCAATAGATGTACTTTTCTTGTGGCTTAAATATAATGGGCTTGTGCTTTTGTATTGCAGCTTGGGAGTTTTGAGCCAGTAGCCTAGCCACTGGGCCAACCTTGCAAATTGGAAGTGACACGAGATCATGGTCTAGATGGTACCTGTTTAGTCACTACTAGATTTTGTTAGATGCTACTTGGAGATTTTGGTAATGTCTGATATTGTCTTGTAGTTTCTGTCAGTAGTTGTTCTCCATTGGTTTCAGTTTTGTGAGTTTCAGCCTAGTATTTCTTTGCCAATTAGGTTGTTTCTTATCCTTATCCCTGTTGTCTGCCTGAATTTGCTGAGATTTTCTTTAGGTTGTTGCTGTCTTGGTGCGTGCATTAGTTAATAAACATAGAATATCCATTACAGTTGGGAGCCATTGAAGTCAAATGGGGAGTATTGGCTATTGTGTAAGCCTGATGCTCAGGTTGTTGATTCATCTTGCAACCTTTACTAGCCATAGCACTTGTGAGAATGCTCTTGTTCTTGCATGTTACTGCAGCAGTGTCTTGGGTTGGAATAGATGGATAATCTACCAGGATAGGGTTTAGGGGACCATTTACAGGCCACCTGTGTAAAGGAGGCAGTATATAATGTGTAGGGGTGAGGAAGAAGGCAGGCCCTACACTATGGTGTAAAGTCTAGTTTCAAACCAAATCCACACACAGAGAGAGAGAGAGAGAGAGAGAGAGAGCATAGATGTGCTGAACTGAAAAACTGATACAAAGTGCCTTATTTGTGCTCTGTATATACAATTGAGTAGAGGGCAGATCAATGCACAAGTTCTTGAAGTGAATTTTCTTTTGTTCAGGAGTACCTTACTTTTTGTGTGAAATTATAGGGTTCTGTGGCAACTGTGGAGTGCAACCACATGATGGATGTGATGCTGTACCACTCAAAATGAGAATTTGACTGCTAGCTTTGTGCACAAAATGGGATACAACTGTGCAAGATATGAAGCACTGATCAGGGAGGAAGATGGTGAACATGCCTGAAAGGAGGAAGATGGAGAGGTCAGGACACTGGAAACTAAGTGATAATCAATGCAGATATGTGATGTAAAGCCACAAGTTGGAGAGCTGGTAGAGAACAATCTGTTTATGTCACATCTGATTGGACCCCATCACACCTGAGCATTCCTGAAAATAGGCATGCTGTCTTGATGCCAGATTGATTCAGAGGTTTGCACACCTTGGATAGCATGGAACTCTGCAATTCCATAACACAAAAGTGAAATCAAACTGACCTATGCAAAGACACTCTCCAATCAGGCAAAACAGAATTCAATGAAAGGAATCTGGATGTATATTGCCAACCTTGTCAACTATCTGGGTATCAGCCTGCTTTGCTCATTCTGTATAAACAACTGTGCAATTGATTCCCCTCAATCTCATGCAGGGGGGCCAAAAAAATCTGTTTCTGCTTTTGTCACTATCACCCTGTCATCCCCCTTGAGAGTGGATAGGGGTGAGAGGGAAGTTTTGGGACCACTTGAAACAAGTTGATCAAGTATACAAGTGCTCCAGATGGGATCAATCTGTACAAGAGCTCCAGACAAACATCTGTTCAGACATGTTACAATCTACATGCTATCTCCCCAAGTCTCCTCAAACTTGAAGCTTGGGAGCTCAAGAGCAGGAGGGTCAGGAAGTTTCCCCCAATCGAAACCTGTATCCAGCTGTAACATGTAACCTAGAGAAGCATTCTCAGTCTCAACATCTAGATCGTTGACCACTTCTGCAAAAGCATTTGGGCACACCTGAACCCCTGGCGCCAACATCAGGTCACAATTCAATGGTTTCGTGTCAAGATGTGTGGCATTTTTGGGATTTGATGAGGTAGGTGGTGACACAAAGTCACCTTCACCAGTACTGCTTCCAGATCCAGTGCTGTTTGGTGGACTGCCTGTGTCCTTGCTTGTGTTTCCTTCAGCACTGCTGGAAGAATTTTCTAGCTTCACTCGAAGACTACCTTTCTTTGCCTCAGAATCCAGTCCTGAAACCGGCTCCGTGCAGCCTCTCCGGCCCCATTGTCTTGGCTGTATGTGCATCATCAGAAAGTTATGTTTGTACCAAAAACAATCCATCAATGAAAAAATTTGCTAATACTCAACCTCCAGAAGAATATAAAGGACAGCACATCAACCCATGGTTGGATACATAATATAATGGGGACAAAGCCTCCACACAGTGAACCATCCAACTTTGCACTGAAGGATATGGGATGTTTGGCAATCTATTCTTAACCACAACTGCACATGATCCCTGAATTGTTTGAATGTGCTTCCTGTGGTTCCTTTGGATGAAAGAGGCAAGCTTTGTGGGGGAAGAAACACAACGAAAGTCATAATCATGTAATTACCATTGCAGATGAAGGGCTAGCAATCCTTGGGCTGCAAGTTGATGCCGCACCACGAGAGCAAACTCCTTTAATAGAACGCCTGCCAGTATTCTTGCTGCAACTTGATGCAGTTGGATCACCAATTGAATCATTCAGTAGGAAGGATGGTGTGGCTTTCTGGCCTCGTATAACCTGCAGTCCCCATGATTCAAAATGCTAAATTTGAAGAGATGCATTAGGCAATGATTTAATACATTAGAGGACATAGGAGGCAACCAGAAGGAGCTTCATAACTTACAAGTTTGCCCTCAGCATCTTTGTAGAGAATCAGCATATCTTTTTCTTTCAGTTCATAGAATTTGATAAATTCGCCTGCAGGAAATCACCAGTGAAAACATGAGGACAGTTGTTAAGATAGCCTCCATACAAATCCTTGACAAACAAATAATACTTGTGTTGAGCTAATAATTGGTCCAGCATCTTCCCAGGACATTTATGTTTCGTCTACCATTGACAATCTGAAACTAACAAGCTCACAACATCACTAAACCTGTAATTAGTCCTTCCAAACCAAACAGTTTACTTTCATGGGAAGTTGCTTACCCTCATTTGGACAACACTTGACCTAGCCTTGTGATTTCTAATGGCTAATTATGTCTACTAATGTTATGTATGTGGAAATTACACTTAAGCTAGGATACCACTACCACATTATTCATGAAGTTATGATTGTATCAACCAGGTGAAGAAACATCTTGGCAAAATAGCTATCATGAAGTCCCACAAATTGCAGAAACTATGAAAAAAGTAGTAGTCAAGACCTTAAACATAACTAGGCTCTAGATACCTGTAGATGCACAAAAAGAGCCCTTCTCTGTCCAAAGAGTAGCTCAAGGACCAACTCTGACATTTAAGTGGCTGCAACATACATATACTCTAAATCACATTTCTAGTCCCAAGCTGTGGTAGATACATATCAGACCCAGCAGCAGCTTCAGATCAAGACCAATGGTGGGCTAGGAAGTTCAGCATGAATATGCAAACCCCTTTTTCTTGGCTGCATATATATGTAGAATATGGATCATGTACTGAGTGCTGGATCTGAATTTCATACCTGCACTCTCCAACAAATACATTCGACTCTTGTTGTTTGGCCACCACCTGTCTCAGATGCCACGACAAGATTATCTACCAGTAGTCCTCAAAAACCCAGAAAACAAATGGTCTTCAAAAGAGGCACAATTGCACTGCAGTTAGTGTCTTCATACTTTGCTCAAATTGGATAGAAAACAATCCAATTGTCCAACTTAGCTGGGATCTTAAAGTCTCAAAAGCTGTCACACTAATAACAGAACCTGCTGAATAAATGGAGCACTTGTGCCAGAAGGAGAACTCAAGACAAAGTGAAGATGATGGTGGAAATTACTTGTATCGTAGACTCCAATGTCTGTTAGAGTTGTAGTCCTCCATTTGAAGAAATTGGCCTTCCTTAGCATCCAGCTGTGGAAGCTGGCTTTCTGCATCTTTCTGTGAAGCCGCAACAAAACAGGAACCCAAACGGGACATAAGCGAAGAAAACATGTTATAGCTTCACAGCTGCTGTTGCAGCTCATTTACCCATGTCCAGTGAATGTAAGTACCTTCTTCATGTTCTCCGTGTGGAATCAACCCCATGACCACAGTGTGCAGCAACAGCAGTAAGGGTTTTCATGAGGGTTCAAGAGAGTTGTCAGGAGTCGATTAGGAATCAGGTCCAGAATTCCAGATTCTACTGTAGTTCATATGGAGGAGGTGCAGACAAACAAAGGGACAGAGTGGACTGACCTTTGGAAGTATAATTCTTCCAAGCTCTCCCACATCTGTAAGAGTTAGCTCCTTTTGCAGAAGAATTCTCAATGGTTCAGCCCACGATCGACTCTGCACGGCAAGCATTACCGCAGGCTCAGAATCTTTGAAAGTTGTAACTGGTGGGAAAAACTCCAAAGTTTAGATTCTAAGACTGAAGTGCGTAACTCCAATTTTGGGATTTGAGTCTATGCTGGGGCTTCTCCAAGTTCAGAAGTAGCGTGCCCAGTGCGATTGCTGAGGGTTTGGTGAGTGCCCAAGGAAGGACTGGAGCTCATGGCAAGAAGTTTTTGCTCCAGGGAAGTACGTATACACTACAGAAACAAGAGATCCTCGATTAGGAAAGAGTACAGTTTGGTGTACTGTCAATGATCTTACTTGGGCCGCTGGGGGTTTGGTGCTGAAAACAGAGTTGGCCGCTTGGCTGTAAGACGCCCAAGAGACAAGGGGAGTGTCGACCACGATAGGCCCGCTCTCTGCAGGAGGTGAAGACCATGCCATACCAGTTGAGCTACAACTCAAAGGCGCCGCCCTTGCACCTGCTGCTGCAGAATGCATATGTCGGAATCGCGTGGTACCGGTGTGATCACTGTGCATGGAGACTGATCTAGTACTGCAAGCTGATGAGTTTTCGGCCAGATGATCTTGACTCTGCAACAAGCTTCTCTTCACGGGTAGCTGCTGAGAGACTGCATGATCAGCAGCGCTGCCACCATAACAACAAGATGTCATGGCAGCAGCAGCAGACGACGATCTTCTGTGTCTAGCAGTTGCTACGCAGCCAAAGTCGCTGCTGCTGCCTCCTCCTGGAATGACGTGTGTCATACAAGAAGAAGAGCCTATGAAGGAACATGGGGCGGCGTCGAAAACTGAACTTGGCTGGATGGTACGGGGCGTCGTGATTGTTGCTGCTGGCGCAGTTGATATTGTAGTAGTTCGATATCTCATCATGCAGGGTTCGTTTGCAATTCCGGGAGAAGCTGCTGTAGCCCCACTTGTGGTGCACCTAGTCAAAGTCTTCGCTGCAAAATCGGCGGGCAAGGAAGCAGAAGAAACAGTGGGCTCACTTGTCTTGCAACAACTTGCCAAAAGCTGCTCTGGACGAGGATGCGGGCTAAGCCCCGGCATCATCGACTTCTTCTGCTGCAATGGCGAACAAGGGCCCTCATCATATATACCATTCATTCGGTTTGTGCAATTTTCCGAGCTCACGGGCTCCCTCTTCACTATAGCTAATGCTGCAGTCGTCTTGCCAGCAGCCCCGGCTTTGCGGGGTGAAAGCGGCTCATCAGGCATCCACCCTGGCTCACGGCTCAGGCCGCCGCTTTTCTGCCGCTTCAGAAATGGAGGCGAAGGAGCACCACCGGCATACCCAGCAGCAGCAGGATGCTGTCTTAAGTGTGGTGCATCAGACGGAACCTGGGCATTCCCCGGGGAAGGCACAGCCGTGAGCCCAGGCTCGCAACTGGACGTCGCCAGTGTACAACCAGCTGGAGACTCGTTACTGCTTCTGGAATTGATCTGCCCTAGCCATTCCCGCACGTCAATAAAAGAGTCGTCCGACAATACAGGCAGCGGAGGAGGAGAAGGGATGGTGGTGATTTTAGTCATCTGCTCCACCAGAAAGGGTATCTTCTCGCCAGAATTTGTACTCCCTGCTCCTGCTGCTCTGAAGCTTGATGCCGAACCCTCCGTCACCACGCTGTCTGAAGCCCTCTTGGCACCGACCCAAAAGCCTCTCTTGTTTTCTGCAGCACTCACAATCTTCCCGTCCACCACATCCATGATCTGTGATGCTGCTGATCTTCTCTCTCCCTCTTTTTTTTTTTTTGTGTTTGTTGTTGTTGTTGTCGTGGATTGCAAGATCTCTGTCCGGACGTCAAGCTTGAAGGCTGTGGAAGCCAGCAGACACCTTGTGTTAAGAAAACAACAATCGTACTTGCGCAAGGCACATGGCGTTCCTCACTTTCTCAAACTAGAAAGAACAGAAACTCAACAGCTTCCAATGCAGCCACTCCTGGTTTCATTTCATTGTCATTCCTCATCACGTAACCGCCCGCAAACAGGTCTCTATAGCATGCCGTAGCAACGTGTACCGTATGTGGTGTGCCTTCTTGCATTGAACCACGTCGATGCAGCCCGTTCGAAAAAGAAAAACAAAAGATTCTCACAACGAACTCTCCCTCCAAGACTAGCAAAGCCAGCAGAATATCCTTCTCATAAAACGAGCTTCATCAAACTGCAGGCAGCACCAAAACGTCGGTTCCAGATCATGAACAAGTTTGATTGACATCTACCTCGAAAGCATTCTCTACAACGCACAGTCTCAACGCTGAAGACAGAGTACTCCTGCAATCAAACAAGAACTTGCTATCAAGCCATCCCCGGCGGCACAGATCAACCTTGGAAGAACTTGCAAAATCAAACGTGTGTTCACAGCAGCCGATTCTTCACCAGGTAGCTTGATCTATTCCTACCTACAAGCAGCAGCGAAAAGACGTTACAAGTTCTCCTCCTCCTGTATCAAAAGAGCACGGACGGCGCTTACCCCTTGGAAACCCTTCTTCTGCAGGCCTAAGTTCCCCAGACCCCCCGCCCCTACAACCGGGCGGGATGGGAGGAAGCCTAGCAGCAGCAAGGATGTACACGGTATCTAGAAGCCACTAGAAACTTCTTCAGGAACCCTGGCACTTTCTGATACTAGCAAAGATCTTCTTTGACATCTTCATCAGCCAGCGAGCGGCCCAACAAGGAAACGCCCACAATCTAAAACACCCAGGCCGAGACAGAGTACTGAAATAAACTCCAACTCAACAACTGGTCACTACGCCAAGCACCATCAAATGCGTGTTCAAAACTGATAAGAGGTTTGGGACTAGCCAAGGTCTTGTGCGTGCCTATGTGTGTATGTTCCTTCTGGCCCGTCTGATCTTGATCAGACTCAAGTTCGTCAACAAAGGCTCATTGTGTGGGGCCCCATTTTTCTTCTGTGTTCGGATCATAATAATTCTCGCGGCCCTCAAAGAGATATACTTCTATGCTTGTGTGTGTCTCTGTGTGTCTCTGTCTGTGGGTGTGTGTTTGTGTGTGTCTCTCTCACGCGTAGGTTCTGAGTTAGCCTGGATCCCAAGTGTATGGACAAATTTATGTAGGTATCGCTAAGAGCAGCGCACAACAAAAATTATGATGAAAGAAACCTAACCCCAAGCGCGGCCGACGCCAACAACAACAACGTGGTCCCAAGGCGGCTTTAGCAACGATAGCAACAACAAACAACAACGAAAGAAAATCCCGGCCGGCAAGCGCTAACTTGATCTCACTAAGTTAGTCACAAAAGATGCGTTTCAGAACTGCAAAACCAGTCCGTCCGTGGGATTCCCTTCTCCTTCTTGTTCAACACAGAAATAAAGCACGCGACGGCCAGACACGACCCACAAAACGAGGCGAGGCATTCTCGCTCCACAAACAAAACGCGCAGTAGCAAACCAAACACAACCCAACGCAATCCCGATTTTTCTCTTCCTACCTCCGCCCCCTCTCTCCCTTACCTCGCTCCCTCCGCATACTTACTGAGCACCGCCACAACTCCAAAAACTGCTTCGTTCCCATGCGCGACCCCTCTGTGTAACTTCTCACTTATCGTCTCAATTACCGAGGCCCAATTTCCTGTCCATGGATGAGAGCCATCTGCTCTTGTCTGATTTACCCAGGCCCAATTCCGTGTCATCTGTTATTGTCTGAATTATCCAGGCCCAGCTGTGTGTCCATCGATGAGAGTCATCTGTTGTTATCTGAATTACCGACACCTAATTGCGTGTCCATGGATGAGAGTCATCTGTTATGTCTGAATTTCTGACACCCAATTGCGTGTCCATGGATAAGAGTCATCTGTTATTGTCTGAATTGCCCAGGCCCAATTTGCATCCATGGATGAGAGTCATCTATTATTGTTTGAATTACCAGGCCCAATTGGGTGTTTATGGATGAGAGTCATTGGTTACTGTCTGAATGACTCACACCCAATTGTATGTCCATGGATGAGAGTCATCGATTATTGTAACAGGTTTTAAAACTCACCAACAGAGGACAGAGGCACACGAAAGGAACCGCCTCCACACCACACACGTCTTCGAGGGAACAGTTTGGACTACAAAACAAAGCGTTGCTGCATTTGAACGGCTATCACGCGTCAGGGGGTGCTGGTTGGACATCCATCTAGCCGTCCACACTACAGGGACAACAAGCAGTGGGGCAGGCACTCCGGCCCATACACACAAACACCACTCACTTTCAGCAACTGCGCAAGATTGCAGATCCAATTTAGCAACCAGAATCTACCGCACGTGGACAACTGACACGTGGTCGAGGCTCAGATCTGCTGCTGAGTTGTTGCCAGCTCTCATTGGCTGTAAACTGGAAAGGATTTGGACCACGTGGTCACTTCTCACTGGTGCACACTTGCTCTTCACCTTTGGTTTTGCTTTTGGTACATTTATGATTCCTGAATCCCATCCTTTTAGCAACTTCTTTACCACCCCCATTTCCTCACACGCTCGTCTCCCTTTTCTCCCCCCCCCCCAAAACCACTTTCCTTCTCTTCTTCTCTTAAAAAAAGAAAATCATGTGAGCTCTCTCGATCTCTCTTTCTCTCTCCTCTTTGAACTTTCAAACTCTGAATTTTTTTTCCCTTTTCTCTCTCTCTCTCCTCCTTCTCTGGGTCTCTTTCTCCTCCCCCCTTCCGCCCAACTCCAACTCCTTTATTCTTTCCTTTTGTACACAAAACAACCAAGGGGTTTTTGAATATATATATTTATAATGTGAGGGTGGCAGGTGCCCTCTTCTTCTAGCCATATCTACTTTCATCCCTAGCATTACACAGCTAATGAATGCTAAAACCTGTGTATAGCAATGTTTTCTTTTTACTGGCGAAATTTCACCGAAGAGAAAAATTCAAAATTCATGAAGGAAGTGATTTTGAAGGTTTTCAGTCGCCAGAAGTTTATTAAAAGAAAAGTAAAAATCAATAGATTCATATACTTCGTCTTCATCGTGTAGCCAAAAATAAAGAAGGATGATTAAAGATTTATACTTTATTTCTGGTTTAAGCATCGAGCACTAAAGCAACTAAAGGTTCACTAGAGAGATGGGGCAGTTCCATGATGATAGGTAATAAGAGCCTCCCGTCCCCCCTCCCCATCAGTAAGATTTTTGTTGTTTATATGCTGCAGTTGCTAATGTGTCTTCTTCTACTAGCCTACTTCTTCTTCACTTAGCTAAGAAAAAGTGAAGCTTTCTCCAATAATAAAGTATTATAACTTTTCTTCAATACAGAGAGTTATAGTTTTGTTCAATACAGAATCATACCTATAATGCAAATTCTGACTTTGGCCCATGTCTATTGCAAAACCATTGTTGGGAGAAATGAAAAAAAAGAAGGGCTCAGTGGGCATTCAATATGCACTACAATTGATATGTACTTCACTGGGGGGAAGGGGCGTGGAGGGGGGGGGGTCATCTGTAGTGGTAAGATAGTGGCAGACAATCCCCCCCCCCTCCCCCCCCAAACAACTGCCGTAGACAAAAACTTACAGTTGAGCTGAAAGCAAAGCGTAGTCGTGACTCATGAGAGAATTCTCCCATCCCACCCACAACACCCACTTCTCCACACCTCCAACTGAAGATCATAGTGGCTGTTAACAGCTTTGTCAAGGTGAAGTATCAGAGCTATAAAGTCATAAAAGAATCAGTCAGCCATAAGACTGCCCATAATTTATTTTGTGTGTCTATGTGTGTGTGACTGACAGTTTTGATGAGACATTATCACACACACTGTGTTTGTGTTTGGAAATTGGGTATCTTGGTATTAAGTATCTCTTCTCTTTGTTGGAAAGATCAAGGTGTGTAAGTCTAATACTAGGTCACTAGGTAGTACCTAGTAGCTAACAAATATCTACCATGATGTGTAGGCTACTCCTCCTCCTCCTCTCTCACATAGGTAATTGAAGGAAAATATATTCAATTTCAATAACATTGTGGCATGGTACTCTGTACACTTTGTTATGAGTCCTGGTCAAGCTTGATATTTCACACCCAGGTTTTCGAACATTTTGGTGCTTTTTGGGTACTCCAGCTATAATGATGACTTTAGATTCCTCTCCTCTCCTCTCCCCTTGTCCCAAAGGTCCACCGCTCCCCCCCCCCTTCTCAAACATCCCTCCTTTCTTTCAAAAAGTTACCGTACACCATATAGGTATAGCCTATAGTTGATTGATTGATCCCAATACAAACCTTTGCATTGCTCATTTTGGTTTTGCCATTGCACCAAAATGGAGACTTTCGTACGAAAAGAGTTCAAGTAGGGTTTATTTCAGTGTTGGCTAGTTCTTATTTCTTTTCATAACTGACAGGGCAGGTTATTTGTGATTTATTATTTTTTACATCACATATAGGGTATTTTTTATTGAAAAAATATTTTCAAAATTTGGCACTTGCCTATTATCAATTACTATCAATTGCCTTATCAAAGTAATATCTTCAATTATCAATTTCTTCAGTTATTTCTTTCAATGATACCCAATTGTTTTGCATAAGGGTTGATTCTCAAATACCCACCTTGAATTTCTTTGTGGTGCAGAGAAATTTGGTTTCTGACTTGACATACAATTAGTGAGTTATTGTCTCTATTTGACCCTCATAGACATTCATTGATTATACAATCGCCAAACAATCGCCAAACATCCATGGCCAAGTGGTACAAGCATGTGTCAACGCACCAAGCAAATTTTCTAGTTGCAATTTCTAGTTTGGGGTTTACGGTTTAAAGGTTAAGAATCTATCTGGACGAAAATTTCAAACATCCATCTAAGTTATTAGGTTTTGACAAATCGATACTTGACCAATAAAGGTTTTGTCAGCTCTTTGGATGTTACCTATTGAGTAGGTAGGTTCTCTAATTGGTAAATACTTTTATTTGTCTTTACATTCATCCATATATATGCACATGGTATGTGGAGGGTATATGATGAAATAGTTAAACCTACAATCACTCTATGAATAGGGCAAATGTTTTTCATTTACCTGTCACCCAGATTAATAAATTGCCAATACCTACAAACCATTACCTTTACCTGGGTTGGCTATATATCTTTACCCAGCTGATATTGTTTTTGAAAATTTATGTGTACCTTTACCTGCCTGAGCCATATATCTGCCCAACACTGGTAATTACTAGTGTTGGGCAGGTAACAGTTTGGTGGGTTAGAACTGTTGGTTCCAGTTAATAAAAACCAAACTGAAATCAAGTCTGAATTTGGAACCAGCTTTGGAATTGGAACCTGCTTTGAATTATTTTAAGAACAAAACTCGGAACGAGGGCCTGGTTCTATTTATGTGTGGAACAGGAACTAGACCTTCTCTCATTGTTTTCTTAAAACTGGAACTGGAGGTCTTTCATAAAAGTAAAGAACTGCCCAACACTAACTAGTTGTTACTAGGCTAGAGCTGTCCAGTTCTTACTTTTCAAGAGAACCTCCAGTCTTGGTTCCAACTTTCTTCTTCTTTGAAAAACCCTCAGTCTCAACTCAAGGATACATTTTTGTTTTGATAGAACCTTCAGTCCGATTCTGTGATTCTTCAAGATTCTCAATTTCAGTTCTTTAAAAAAACATTCTTAGTTGGGCCAAACTGGATCTAATTCTACCCATATACACATAGCCAAAAACTTACTAGCACTATTCAGATGATACATAAAGTGACCACCTATATCAACTACATTGCCCTAACATGAAAGGAAAGAAAAATAAATTTGCATGGTTCAGACATGTTACAAAAGTAACAACTAGATGCCTAATGCCAACCCATACCCCACCTTCAAATTTATTATTCAGAAAAATGTATGCATCATCTTTTCTCTCAAACTAACAACATGTCTAGCCCCAGTCCAATAAATATATTTAAAATTATTTAAAATTATTTTTTAGAAAATGAGTAATTGGAGCATGTATAAAATGGGTTTTGGGGTTGGCTACTGTTATAGGTCTGGTTCTAACCAAAGCCTGATTCCCAGTTCCATTTCTGATTCTAGTTTTTAGCCTGTTCTGGTTCTGATTTTATTTCAAAATGTAGAACCAGCCCAAGAACCAAACCCATTCAAAAACCAAAACTGAACTACACTGGGAACAACCTACGTCTCCATTTTGATAATAAAATAGTCAAGAAAGTGGGAGTCTGAAACTTGGAATTGTTTAAGTTCAATGCACTAGGCTTGAGGGTGGTACAAAGCACTTGGAGAGATTTTGTAATTTATTGGGAGGGCACATCCTTGAACATCCCTCCTAGAAGAGAAGTGGGTTCTTACTTCTTACTCTCCCCCTCCTATGCCTCATGGTCTACACATGCTTAGGTTCATGGTAATGTTCACCTTGTGCTTTACGATGGGTGAAGCCCAAATGTGGGGGCAATTCCCAAAACCCAAAATACAGGGTCAAATTGGACTACCACCTCATCCGAGGCCCATTATTTTGGTAATGACTAATGACCCCACCATGGGGCTTTTGCCCTACACTCAACACCTTTTAACCCTGAAAGGACGAAACATGATTTTCTTTGGCTTTGGATTTGCCTTGAGCTTCCATCCTGAATCTTATTAGCAAACTATCTGGGAAAAAATAGTCCAGAAAAATCTTCCACCACAAATATGTATTCCACACACAATGTAACCTTTTTACAACACAATTGAGAATAGTAGAGAAAGGCATCATAGAACACTGATGGAATAAAACAACGACCTTTCCACAAGAATTAACAATCCTTAAAAGCCAACTACCTCAAGATGATTTATGAGTTAGGTGTGGGTGCCTTCATTATTTTCTATGCCTTCACCTTAAAAGATCAACTTTTTGAAACATCTAATGACAATGGATGTCCTTCACCTAGAATTGTCAAGGACAGGCTCCAACTCAAAATAACTCAAACATGTTCACCACAGGTTAGCCCCATTGACATTAACCAAGATACGTAATTGCTCCACTTGCACCAGACTCTTTTATACAAGTAGGAATCAACTTAATGAAAATCCTCAAATATCTTTGTTAAACAAAAGCATAAACTTGACAACCTCAGAATCTTATAAAATTTTAGGAGAAGAATGAAGTCCTGTTTGTAAACATTGTTAAAATTGTGAAGCCAACTAAACAAAGGAATGATTGTTGACACCTGTGGCGTTGCACTCATGCTTCCCATCAAAACTTGATTGTCATTCTAACTTTTAAGTTGCAATCGGCATAGAGGACAAGTTAGAAAAGGCAAATATCCTAGGAATAACAACAAAATTTGCATCACACAAATATTTTAACTCATAATGGCACTCCACAACAAAATCAAGGTCATAAAGAAAATAACCTCATCCCTTGAGTATTTAAAACTAGTATTTTTTTAGTCTCCCATAATTGTAAAAAGAAGAGCTATAATCACTCAATTTTATATGTATATGTATATTTTTCAATTTTTTGAGTTTACATATTTCCAAGTTGAATAGAAAATTTAAAAAAAGGGGAATTTTTGTTTTTTTAATAGTTCCAACCATTTCAAGATGTTCCCAACATGAAAAGTTTAGAATGACAATGGTTTTAACATGTTTTGAAATGAATATCATACTTATACGAAGGATTGTTATTGATTAAAAAAAAATCCAACATGAAATCGTGTGATAGGCCCTATGCACCATCCATTCATGAGGGAATTGGCCCTATGCTTCAAAAGTTGAATTACAATGCTATTGGAATTCCTTTGAATCGGTGCTGACTTATCATGTAGATTCTAAAGCTTGCAAAATGTCATTTCTTTAAGTCCACCATCAATTTCACAACTTGAATACTGTCATACATACTTGTTCATTACAAGTGTTGTATTTGTTAGTGACAAGCAAATTTCTATCTTGTTGACCAATACTTGAAAATTTATTCGTGGGGGATGTGGAGATTTTTGGGAGGACTAGGTTACAGTGTGTGTATTTTGCCACTTCAAAGTATTGAGAAAAGTCATAATAATGGGGGAAAGTATGTGTAGAAAACATACTTTACAAGCTGTACTTTCAGTTATCTCATCCTTTAAGTGGTGGTAAATCCTGTATGACTTTAATTAGAAACATACCCCAAACCCAGGGAGGATGCAAAGGTACACAAGGAAAGGACCAGAGTCTGAACAAATTGATTACTAGTTAGGGGTTTGCAAATCAAGGAGAGATAGAAGGGTCTTTAACTCATCTACTATCTGCTGTCAACAAGTCAGCAATGAGGCATTTATGACTTTAAGTTGTTTGGAAGCATAGGAAGCAAATGTTGATTCATACCTAATGAAAGGACTTTCACATCTCAAGTATTCCATCCACCAAAATGGCTTTCCATTGGGCCAAGATAGTAAAGATGCATTTACAATGTTCATATATAGGACCCATGATAAAGTTGATGGAGAATGGTAACCTTTTAATATCCAAGTGTAAAGAAACATGTAAATCATTGTACTCTTCAAGAAATACAACTAATTCATGCAAACAATGTAACCTTCCAAATTATATTCAAAATGTAAGGTAGAATATAATGGTTTTGGCATTATATTGATATGATTAAACCCAATAATTATCACCCAATGGACCACTAAGAATGCCTTTGAGGCTTTAATCTACTCTAATTGATTCATTGAATTGTACCTACAGGCAAAAGTGAACACCTTGGGCCATGTAACAAAGTAACATGTGGATCAAAAGTTAAAATGGAAAAGAACTTCAACTTGATCACCTTAGTTTCATGCTCTAATGTATCATAATCACAATAGTAAGAGTCAAAAGCTGCTCACCCATTGTGTAAATGGTTTTCTAGTTGTGGTTGAGGCACTAAATCAATAGGTATACAGGCAGAGAAGAAATATTGTATCATCGTCTAATTAACTTTATAAGAGCTAAACTTCGTATGGCCCTTTTGTGAAGCAGCTCACAATTTACCAAAATGAAGCAAGAATAATATATATTTGTTTAGTAGTATATCTCTATAGTTGTCCTATCTAGTTACCAAGACATCCATGTCATAGTTAGCACCTGAGGAAAAATACCATAACACCAATCCTTAATGAAACTTCTTCTGCCAAAGGTTATACATGGAAAATGATGTTGACATGAAGGAAACAAAAACAACATATATATCACACCAATTCAATTGTAATGGTGAAAACCTTGATTAAATAATAACCATGTCCACATCCCACACATTATCTCATGTATTTAGTTGTCACCGGATGTGACAAAGTAACAACTTGGGTTATCTAATTGTGGTTCAGAGTTCAGACTCCACAAGCAAAAACCAATTTGCAATCTGAAGACATCATTGGACAAAATAATTAGAATCAACATCAAAAAATAGCATTACATGCTTTAAACTGGAATGACTTTGTTTTATTTTACCCAACATATATTCAACTTAATCTTGTCTACCAAAGCCCTGAAGTGTAGTAGATGTAGTAAAAAGGCAACAAACTGAAACATGATTTCATTAAACTACGCACTACATTGTGAACACAAAGTCCAGGTTTGACATTCATATCTGGAGTACACGCACTACTCATATTACAAAGGGATTGTACATCAAAAGACATTACAACAGAATGAACCACAAACTTGAATAATTATTGATAAACATTGACTTGACCACAACCTCAGATTGGGTCACAAATACCAAATTGGCTAGTTCAATGATCGATGTGAGTGTCACACCAAAACATATGTACATGAAACATTTTGCTCAAACATCATGTTTGACATAGGTTTTAGATACCCAAGTTGTTACTTTGTCTCGTCTGGTGAATGTCATCATAACATTTCATTGTATTCACCATGACTTTGTCTCAGAATAAGTAAAGGAGAAGAAAGAAGACAAACACTTGACCTAACTTAAATTCAGGCCATTTTTGTGTTTGGGGTTTGGCTTGTGTTAAACCCCTAATTACAATCACAAGAGGACAAAGAAGTGGGACACACACCAAGAACATTGAAAGCATGGAACAGTCTCCTAGGGCATCCATCCTACACAGGAATATTAAGAGTAGCCTGTTTGGAGTTGTTTCACATTCCTGTCATTAGAATAATGAGTGTCATAGTTGACAACAGAAAGAATACAAATGGATACTAGATAGGCACCCCCCTTGCATAGGGCGTCCTTTAAGCTTCCTTAAATAAAACCCACACATCACCAAAGCGGACATTTAGGTGTACTCTCTTAGCTCAGGAAGGTGGCAGAAAAAAGCTGGGGATTGTGATTAAAACTCAACAGAAAACCCCTTTAAAACCACACCAGATGCATCATCGTGTAAGGGACAATATCTGAGCTAGTGATGATTCATTTTTGTTGATCACTTGACGAGTTTAACACAAATTTTCATTTGTTGAAGGGCATGATGTAAGTCCTCAAATTCATTTGTGGGAAGACATGATGAGGTCTCCAAAACATTCATGAGGGACCGGTATAGGGTTGTCTCTCAAATGGGTCTAGTTCTCATCCGCTCAACCATGAAAGGAAGAAATGGATTTAGAGCAATTATTGGACTGTGGGACAATCATAGGATCTGAGTGCCATGGAAAGCAAAAGGCACACGGCACAACACAATTGGATGCACCAGGCAAGTTCAGTTTCATTCTCATCAGGGGGACCCAGATGAGCCTCAGGAGCCCATCAAAGCTTTGGATCCTGTGACTGCACTTTGGGTGGGTCCTTGGCACACTCAGTTCTTGTCTCACCTGGCCTCCTTACACACTCAAGCAGTCTGTCCTCCCCTCTTCCCTCCCCCACCCCAAACATATAAAAAAGACGCAAATGTTTGAGCTACCTAGAGGCAAGTATCCTAGTAGCTAGATTCTTTGGTGCCTTCCAAAAAATCCACAATTCTCGTCCTAATGGAAAGGACTTAATGACCTTTCAAGGGAGGTTTGGCAACCCATCACAAAACCATAATTCAGGATAAGCTCCAAATCAGTACATTGTACATCAGTGCTACCAGTACTTGCTTTTTTACCACAAACTTGATAACCTTCCAACTTGGGAGTTTGTTGGGGGAGTTTCCGTACTTCGTTTTTGTGAACCTCCAAGAAACAAGTAGAGCTAGCTGCCTACAGAGATTCTAGAAAAGACAAGCTCGGATCTGACAAGTTTTTGGCAAAAGGGTAACCGGAAATGAGAAAGGTTGGAGGGGGGGCCGGGGGCCGTGGGCCCATATGCTATGGGCAAGCAAGTGGGAGGGTGCCAGAAATGGCGTGTAAGTTGAGTGTGGCGCCCAGAAACCATCACCTGAAAGGATAATAGGTTAATGGCTGGCTGAACATTAGGGTCCCAGAGATCGGTCCCCTGACGGAATATGTTGAATTCAATGGCCGCAGTGATTTGTCCTTAACTCGTGGACAGGAAATGAATTAACTAACTCCGGCATAACGTCTTCCTTTAAGGCTGGGGTGGGACTCTCTGCAGTCTGGATGACCAAAACAGCCTTCGTCTACTGCTTTTTACTCATACATCACAAATATTATGTAGTTGGCTAGTGGAACTCCTAGTAGGAGTACCAAGAGACTGCAGTTGTGCTGTTTGTCAATTTTTTGGGTCGGGTTTGAATCATTCTATTTCCTCTGTCATTTGTAACCATTAAAGGGATTTTTTCCAAAGGTAATGAACTCCCCCATTTGTGAGTAAGCTATTGCTTTAATTACATACTCTTCTACTAGAGTCAGGCCCTATTTTAGTGTGATGTTTTTTTCTCCCGGCTATGGGGCCTTATTGTTGCACCTGGATTTCACCTCAGCACGCTCTCACATCCATGGCCTCCTTAGCATGCACCTAAACTACTTGCACATGGCCAAACCACATATTGGTTGGTCCTAGTCCAAAACCTTGATCTTGAATGTCTTATCTAAGGTCATTTCTTTCAACATCAAGGTGGGAGCAACTTCACCCACCATAGACTTCCCAACTAGTCCAAGCCTTCTTCACATGGAGCCCCCAAGCCCCATCTCGTAGACTAACCGCAAACTTAGACTTGGATTGCTTTGTGGTCAGTGCCTTCATTCACTCATAATCCTTTATCCATTTTGGCACACCTATTTGTTTTGTGATAGCTTATTTCGTCAAAAGTCAAAACCAACTCAACATTTAATGTCATGCAATCCATGTCATCATGGGGACCATCCCATGGCGGTTTCAACATAGCCCTTGATTAGGCGAGCCAAAGGCATGGGTCTTGTTCAGAAAGGCATGTCATTTTCCCCCACTTTAGAGATGTCAACATCCTCATTGATGTACTCAAAAGAACACACCCTTGGGGCCATTTGCTCATTTTCCATAGTCCTTAGTTGGGGTTAGCTACTCCTGGATTATGGAAATTCATTCACATTGTGTCTTTTTGTTTTCAGCACAAGAGGAACCTGGGTGGGGTTTTCACCTATGGTGACTTTTTTTTCATTTGCACCTTCCTATTCAAATTGTTTCCCCCTTGCAGCCTTTTTTGGTGTTGGAGTTTGAATCTAGCTTAATATCCCCAACCACCATTCCAAGCAAGGATTACAAACATCCCAACAAGTAGTGTTAAACTAGGTTTTATGGTTCAAACTCCCTTTACGCATATAAGACATGAGTTGCAAGTTCATGCATGGGAAGTTTTACTTCTCCAATCGAAAGTGTAATTTTATTCACCATTACCATAATCTTGCGTAACCAAACCTTGGAAGTTTTTTTACATTCAAGTTTAACTTTCAAGTCCATTTCTGTTGCAACCCTAGCTTTGGGCTCACGACCAAAGCAAAAGGGTTACAAGGTTGAGGGCCAAGAGGAAGCCTGAGAGTCAAGGCTAGAGGAAGCCCGGGAGCCAAGGCAAAAAGAAGCCCGGGAGTCACATCACATACTCCTGAGAGTGTAAGAAGTGTGAGGGAGTATGAGGGAATGAACCCTCACACTCCCAAGGTAACTCCCACTTTGGGAGATGGAGTCCCAGTGGACTCCCGAAATTTCAGAGAGTGATTTCAGGGGTCAAAATTCAATGGCTTGTGACGTTCTTTATATCATTGAAAAGCTCTTGGAACTTAGATATTTAAAATGGGCTCGCATTGCTTATTTGGACATCTAAAACACAAGTTATGGTCAAAAGAAGGGTCGGGAGTCAAACTGCCAATTTGACTCCTAACCACAAAAAGTCGAGAATCGACCCGATTTACTTGGCTGCAGGGGGCGTGCGACATACCATTGAAAAGCTCTCAAAGAGAGCTACAACTTTGCTCTAGACCGCATTGCAATCCGAGGTCTGATCGCAAAGTTATGGGGCTCCAAAGTCGCGAGAGTCCCATTTGGCGCAATTTCAGGACTCCCACTTGGGAATCCCGGGAAAGAAAAGTCATTTGGATGTAGCCTCCGTGGCTAGCCACAGAGCATAATATAAGGGGGAAGGTGATAGCTTCCCCCAAGTCCGGGCCGTGGTGAGTCTAATGTGTTTGTGTTGCCTGTGGCTCGTCCTAGCACCAAGGGTGCTCCAACTATGCACTAACCACTTTGTGTGGGTTGTGTGCAGGCCCGTGTGAGTGAATGAAGCTTGTCAACTCTTCTTAATCCC
>Ga0116231_10004057_pt1 | contig 29880 bp, 23 predicted proteins | sample S1TSphgellanicum_2_FD_89695 | JGI IMG/M metagenome (GOLD analysis project Ga0116231, IMG submission 89695) | Host-associated microbial communities from peat moss isolated from Minnesota, USA - S1T2_Fd - Sphagnum magellanicum MG | ecosystem: Host-associated > Plants > Peat moss > Unclassified...
GGGGGGTGGGGGGGGGGGGGGAACCTATGGTTTTAAGTTGGTTACCTATGGGTCTTAAGTCTTAACCATGTTGAAGCTATTGGGGTATTTATTTATTTACTTATTTGGTTTTTTTATCTAGCTGAATTTTGGCTAAATTTTTGGTTAAAAAAAAAGAAGAAGCTTCATTAGGGTTTTAAGTTATTTCCTTCTTAGGAAATTATCTTAGCCATGTTGAAGTTATTGAAGTAGGTATTTGATTATTTGATTTTTCCTATCTAGCTAATTCTTTGTTTATTTTTTTTGGTTTGGGAAAATAGCTTCACCAGGGTTAAATGTTAATTTTTCTTAGGAAATTATCTTAATCATGTCAAGGTTTTTGATTATTTGATGTTCTTATAAAACTAAATCTTGACTAAATTTTGTGGTTTAAGAAAATATGTTCAACAAGCTTAAAAAGTTAATTTTTGCCTAGGAAATTATCTTAACCATGTTGAACTTTGGAGCTATTGGGGTAAAAAAAACTCCATTATTATTATTATTATTATTATTATTTCGCATCAAAAATATTTTGAAAACTTGTGCATTATTATTATTATAAAACATTAAATTCCACCTAAATATATACATTATGCTTTTAATGCTCACAAGTTAACAGGCTCAACAGTACTTACTAATAGTTAACTTAATAGTAACTACTGGTGCTTACTTTTAAAGGTGCATTCACACTTGATGTTAGTGACTCTAGTGTTGAGCCCCCTAACACATCCTAAGCCATTCAGATGAAAATTTTATGTTAAGCTAACATTCACTTAAAAGCCATAATTCATTTAACATTGGGTGCCACCTAGGATGCCACCTAGATTTTCATTGAACACCAACTTAAACATCAAGTGTGAATGCATCATTTAGTAGTTAATTAAGGAGCATTTTGACAAAATCATATGATCCTCTCATCAAATTGTCAGAGGTACATTAATTTCGAGAGTGTACCTAGTACTTTGCAAAGTGGACTTTCTTTCATAAATCCTAAAAGCTTCCCAAATGAATGAGGTAAGTAGTTATGTATGTATGTATTCATGAGTTCCAGAATCCAGACTCCACCAGAACTAACAATCAATTGTGGAAAACTCACACTTCCTTCCTATCCATTTCAGCAGAAGATATATTATTCCCTTATCTGATTTTCTTAAATAACAATTTTAATATCTGCTTTTTTTAATAAAAATTTTAAAATCTCATTTTCTGTTTATTTTTTTTAAAATTATTTATGTCAGCCTAGGAACAATTTGTAGTCTACTGGCTAAACCCCCCTTTTGGAGGTGCACTATTTATTACAAAATGGGTGGAGGGTTTTTTGAACTTGAAGGCTTGAAAACTGGAACACAAACTTTTAACTAGTTTTAACAGTCATGTATGTTTCTATGGTTCAAATTATGTACAAACCCTAAACCCTAAACTTAAAAGCAAAATGGCTTGAAGGCCAAAGTGAACTTATAACCACCACTTGACCATCCACTGGAAATTATTATCATTCATCTGTGGATGAAATCCAACTGAGTTACCAGTCTGATTTCACCTCGATACGGAAGTAGGTGAAATAGTAAATAGATAAATGTAATAAGTGGTTACAAGTTACAACCTCTGGTTCCATTTTTCTGGTTCTGAAAATTAACCTGAGTTCCAGGTAACCTAGACTGGGACAAGCGGTTAACAGTTGGTTACTCTCCAGTTAGCTGTTGGTTCTAATGTTTTTTTTTGTTTTTTCCCTCAGAATTTAAAAAAATAAAAATTGATTCCAGTTTCGGTCATAAATGGAACCAGGGTTTCAATCAGTTCCGGTTCTTATCTGGTTCCACTTCCAGAACTGGTTCCAAAAGTTCAGAACCAGTTCTGATTCCGTTTCTGTTAACCAAAACCAGAACTGACGGTTCTAACCAACTGGCCAAACCAGGTATCTCACCCAACACTGGTTAGAATTGACCCTATATTACTCCATTGGAGTTGCACATTGAGTTCCCACCTTGGTAACTTAGGAAATAGGACCTGTAGGAAGGTAAGATAATAGGGTAGCTACAAGTTATGTAGATGCACATAGACAGTTAGTACCAATGGTGTCCGGGTATCAACTTATTTTGATACCAGCTGGTACTATAATATTGGCTACTTTTTAATTCGTAGATAGTAGTCGGGTACTTGTAGTTAGGCTCCATGCTGGTTTTGGGCTGGTATATGGCGGATATATTCCTGGTATATAGATGGGTATAAGATTGATATGAGACCAATATTAAAGTTCAGAATTAATTATCATTATTATTAATTATTGAGCTCCAAGGCCATATAGACCCTGATTTTAATTTGCTAGTAAAAAAAATTATCTATACAATAATGTTACAGGGAAGGTTTTGAACCGCACAACAACATCGGTTCATACCAGTATTGATACCCGTCTCTGACCCTATATATCAGACCAAGGCTGGTTAGTACCATTAGTTAAGAGCTAGTGGGTTGTTAGTAGGTAGGTATAGTGAAAACCAGAAACTGGGGAAAAACCACTGCAACAGTTAGCTAGCAGCATGGGAATGAATGAATTGGGACCCGATGGAAATTTCTGCTACACCCATCATCATCATCCATCCATCCCTCATGGTCAGCTACTAGCTGTTGTTGATTCACTCTGGCTATGGCCTGAAGCAGAGCTTCAAAAAAGAAGAGGAGAGAGATTAATTAAGATGGTAGTGTAGAGATTTTTCTAAAGCTTTTTTTTTTTTTTTTGAAATTGCAGTCTGACATTTTGTGTCTCTCCTTCTACCCAAAGATGAAATTTTATACAAGTTTTTGAATGAATGTTTTTCATATGTTTTTTTTGTGTACTTTGAAGAGGTTGTTTTGTGGCATCACTTACTTTTGTTTGAAACTTTTTTGTGTGTAATAAGAAGAAGAAAGTAGGCTAGTAGTAAGTAGACTTTTAGAAGAGAGAACCTCAGTTGTTTATTGTTAGTGATTGCAGAGTTTTTTGAATTGCATTGCATTGGTTGGTAGTTGTTGGTACTTAAAATATTGTTGGAACAAGTTTTGTTTGTGAATTTTGAAAGGTTTTGGGCCCACATTTGAGGTTCTGAACACTCTGGGCCCCCTCCCCCATCCTTTTGTTTCTGTGGCAACTGTTTTGAGCTCTTGAAGTTTGAGTGAGGTTTGCAGTTGCAATTCAAATTTTGAATACACTTGAGCAAGGAACTAGCTATGCATGTTGGTAGCAAAAGAGACAAAATTGCAACAAATCTAATCCCAGAAGACTTTCAGCAAACAGAATCCTTCAGCAAGATTCAGGTAGATGGGATGAACCATTTTCCCTGACCTGATGAACTCAAGGGTCACCCCCAAGCTCATGACAAGAATCTAACCTTTTTTACCCCTTTTGTCTTTGCTTCTATCCCTCTTCCAGCTCCGTGTAACTCCTCCAACCATGGCAATTCATGGCATTTTCTCTTGTTGTCTACCATATATGGAAATAGACCTTTCTCTTCACCTAACTAATCCACAATCAAAAAAGAAGGGTTGGAAGCTTAGGTTCTTGGCATAACCCTTCAGGTCACCCTTCACATCAAAGTATGGCTCCAAGTGTACACCATTGTTGGCTGGTTCTTGATTTTTTTCAATATCCACCAGATCGGTTATTAAAAAAATCATTTTTCATTTACACACTTGGTATGAAGTATTAAAAATTTTCAATTTTTTTTAGGATGCGCATGGTATCAACTTGTTGGAATAATCAACCAATAAGGGTATCAATCTTTTTTTTTGAACATGTAAAAATTGGCTAGTACGCATAAGGGTTGATTTTTGCAAGACCCTACTAAGAATCGGCCAATATAGTGCTTAGGTTAGTTATCAAACAAAATTTTTTTAAGCATTTTTTTCCCATTATTTTTATTTTCATTCTTTTCACGTTTCTAAATCTCACATTTCACGTTTCAAGATTTTGGTTTTCTATCATGGTCTTTTGATCTGAGAAGAGAAATGATATTAATTGTGTGAGATTCTAAAAAAGCAAGTCATGAAGGTCTAGCATTTCTTTGTAATTGATTTGGACATGCTTCAATCCCACAATGGCTTGCAAAGTGAGATCTTTGACACTAGAAGCAAGGGAGGATTGAAAGTTCACCCCAAACATATTAAAAACCATGATAGATTTTTGAAAATGGCCACCTTATAGACTTGCCAAAATAGCATAATCACCTCAACTATTGTAACTCTGACTACACCATAGATTGGGGGAAGTGGAAGTCCATTGATACAATGGTATGCCACCATTTAAATGTAGGGGCAAAGGCAAAGCTGGCTAAAGAGCTCCACTTACTAATCATTATAAAATCCACACTTGCACACAACCTGTCAAAATTAAAAAATGAAATAGATCTAGCTTGACTAATATAATAAGCTTCAAAACAAATGTGCTTGGGACATTTGACATTTTACCAACTCCTAGAAAATTGAAAACAAGAAGTTGATCCCATGCATAATTCAAAATAGTTAGCTTAGCTCACCAATATAATCAACCACTTGGGTTAACACCTCAAAAATCCTCCTAATGGCAAAGTCTACAAAAAATAGTACAAATGTTCATCAACATTCACATCCATCACTCCAACTCATGATCAACATTGAAATAACTAGTTTCACTTAACAGTGTATCATTTTCATCAATGATATCCACTCTTCCATAATGACTTCATCAATGGATTACCATTTTGTGGGCAATCTAATCTTGCATCAACTAACCAATTTTTCATTATCATCACTAGTTTGTTGAAATTGTCAAGTCCCAACCTATAGCATCAGAGGCTTGTCAACACTCTAATTATCTTGAAATTTTTCTTGATTTCAATTTGGGACCCAAAAATCCCAAGAATTTATCAAACCCCAAAAAGAAACATTTAGCAAATATGTTTCATCGAACTTCCACCAAGCTAAGGGCAATACAAAATCTTTTGGCTTCACATGTGAATGGTGGAATAAACCCAATTCATTCTTCAACAACTTGTGCAAAATGATTGCATTTGAGGTCATTGCCCCAAAAATGGAATCATCATCAACCGGTGTTACTTTAATTAGGCCACCAATGGTGGGGTTTAAAAAATGAAAAGCAACCGCCAACAATTGTAACAAAGTCTTGATGTGATACTCAGCCATAATTTGTATCACTTTTGCTTGTCCAACAAACACCTTCACCACATTAAGGGATTTAAAATGTGAGTCCAACATTAATGTTAGCATGTTGTGAACCTTGCTAACATTGTAAAAAATTATACATGCCAAAAATGGAACCAATACAACTTGAACTTATGCCATCATGTGCACTCGTAATGCCTTTAATTTAGATTCAAAACCCCCCCTCACAAAATTGAAGGGGGTAATATCATATTGTTGAATCTAATTTGCATACACACATTAATTGAAAGGGTGACATTAAAGCATCATAAAGTAACCACTATCTTCGGGTTTGATTAAAGATACATTGTTTCATAAAAGGAAACATAATTTCAGCAACCACTTTACAAATTGCTCATGTTGTGTGCATCTAGCACACAACCTTGTAATTATTGAGTTTCTTGCCTACCATCACATAAATTGATGACATCATGTTATTCTAAGGTTTTTTGAAATAGAATCAACTTGCTAACAAACCTAATTTTCACTAGTGTTTTTAGTTTTTGATGGGAGAGCCCAACATCAAGGCATGCCCTATGCCATTTGCTACACCCTTTGTTGAACTTTTTAATTCATGTAATTGTTATTTATAATGTAAATTGAATGGCCTTCAAACTAACCTCCTTGAAACCAACATAAACTTTAGTTACAATCATATTAGCATGCTTTGTTGAAAACATGGCCAAAACACAACCCATGCCAAAGAACTGCAAGTCCCAAAAGACCATAGTTGACAACTAAAGCAAAAACTTCTGCAAGTGTGGATAAATTGCCACCTTCGTCTTCCACATATGCAACTAGTTTATCTGATAAATTGTACAATGACAAGAGATTTTTGACATGGTGTTACAATTGCAACTTTAGATGTATCTGGCTTCAAAAAGTCCCATTATCACATGGCAAGACACCCATAGTGAGTTTATGAAATTAATCACAAGAATAAGCATATCATGTCCAAATCTAGACATCCATAAATCAAAAAAAGTTATTGCTATAACACATGAATCCAAAGTGAGAATTACATATTGTTCCATGGTTTTAACCACCAATGAAAGGATGGCATGTTGAACCATTTGCTTGTGGTTCATAAACATAACTTGGAGGTTCTAATGCATGATCAAACACTTCAAGCACTAATTTCTTACAACAGAATTAAGCATGTAAGCTTCGGCAACAAACAATAACAAGTCCTCCATAAATTTTTGTTGTTATGCATCATCTTTTTTATAAGGATTTTGATTCCTAAAATGATTTATGATGGCCCATAACCAATGACAAATTTCTTTTTGGACTTTTCCTAGTGCACCTCTTATGAATCAAAAGCCACATTAACATTTTTCCACTTGCACCAAGCAACTAAATGCTCACCCAAGATATATTTCTTTATAGAAGTAATCCCATGTTGCTGGCTATAAAAAATCATACCTTTCCTCCTTTTGGACATACTACCAACACTATAACTTTGACAAATAGAATGGCAAATCACATTGGCAAATCACACAATGCATAGTTTGAGGTAGAATAGGATCTAACTTACTACCATCATTCACCACAAAAAAGTGCCAAGGGAAAGACAACCTATGATGAGGGTCCGATGTTTATTTATTCAAGATGAGTTAAACCTTCAAAACCTCCCATGCAATTTTGTTTCCTCATCCAAGTTATTAGGTGTTGCAATGTTTTAAAATGTAGATGGTCCATTTGGTGTCAAAATTGAACCAACTATTGGCCCACAATCCTCAACTAAATTCCTTAATTCCAAGTGAACGTCATCATAATTAAAACCCTTGTGCATATGCACATTCAAACCAAGTGTTTCGGTTTGATCTACCATTTGGATTCTCATTTACAATGGAAAAAAATTTTAAATTCCAAAATTTGGTTTACAAATTGACATTGATGAATTATAAGAGTTTTCCTTTAGTGAACTTTGAAATTCACAATTTGAAATCATAATTTTGAAACAATTCATGCAAGTCTATTTTTACAGCACAACTTCAACATTACACATCTAGTCCCATATGTTTATAGGATGATGCCAAACAAAACCAAAACATAAATAACAACAACAACGAACATAAGCAAAACACAATAAAAGAAGGAGAAGTACTTATTTATGGGTGCGTCATTTCAATTGTTGTAAGTTGAAAAGAAAATTTACCGTCATACACCTCCAACAACGCTTTGGTATTCGTCTTCAACATTCACAATAACATTCAAATATCTCACAAATAACCATTATAGTTGTTGGGACCAATTGTTGTGTTTGGCAACTATTGCAACCAAACACGACAATCCATCTTAACAACAAGTAGAAAAGCATTGTTGAATGCAAAACTAAGGGTGACACATGAGAGATGGACTTATGGTTAAAGTTTTAAATATACGACAAAAAGTGAAACCCTAAATGGATGAAGGTGCTTAAATGGAAAAAATAAAAAAGATGAAAAAATAACCAACCCAGGTAAAATTGACAAGTTTTCATAAGGGTTTAAATAGGGTATTGATTTTTAAAAACTAATACCCTATTAATAGAATATTTATAGGATATTTAAAATCTTAATACCAAGTCAGGTAGGTTCTAGGTTCTTGGTTGGGTATTTCTTGGAAATGGAAGTGATAGGTAGGTTATATAATACCCAAACCCAAAGCCTGGTTGCTACCTAGGTTGTTTTTCAATAATTAGCCAACCTTGGTGCACACCACCTACCAAATTTTTATTGCAAGTTCAAAGGGGTGAAATGTCATATATATATAGTTGACAATCACAAGTTCTTGGAAATTGGGTATGGTTACATCAAATTTGTCTAGTGATGAATGGAAGAACGAACCATTGCAAAACTCTTTCTATGTTATTAAAAGGAAACTTATCTTTTCAAGGAATAACTAATGATAAGTTCTAGGTGATTGATAAATTTACCACTGTTTCTAATTATTTTTCAAAGGAAACTTTGATAAATACACCACTATTTCTTGCAATAAAATTGTGTATGTGTGCATACGTACAAGATTTGAAGGTGTTCCAAATGATTGAAAGAAACAAAGATGGAAAACGTTGTAACTTGAACATTTTAGTGATCAAACTGAAATAATAGGCATGTTGTCATTGTTACTTTAATTGAAGAAATGGAGTGGAATGGTGAAAAATCCATTTGAAAATAATCTCACATATCGAATGAGAAAGTGACTTGAACAATGTTTATGGCATTATCATTTACATTTCATCAATGATAAAACTATGAAAGAGATGAAGCAAACCCAAGAGGACCACAAACTATCTGATGATTGTTCCAAACAACATGAGCATTTCAAAATGTGAAGGTTGTGATTATAGCAAAACCAAAGGGAAAATTCAAAAGATTGTAGTAATGGTAATTATGACAAGCAAAGAAACTTTTTCTATGCCAAAAGAAATATTTATCAAAAGAACAATAGAACAATCATTCAAAGCTATGAAAGAGTAATACAACTTCACTACTGCGACATGAGACATGGCCTTGAACAAACTTACCATTTAATTATGAAATGGGAACTGTAATGAAAGACTAATGGATTTCAAAAAGAGATTCAAAGATAGTGCAAAGGCCACTCAGGTTGTAGTATAGAGATGGTAAAAAGACTTTTGCACTAGTTACAATATATGATTTCATTATTATCATGATTGTATGAGTTAACAAAGGGAAATGTACACATTGCAATTTGATGTAGAATACATTATCAAATGGTGATTTCACAATTTGATGTAAGAAAAACACTTCTTGATCAGCAGTTGATGATACAAATCTATAACCTTACTTCTTGGATAAGCTAATCCCAATAACATAGTTATTTTTGCAATGTAGAGGATGGCAGAAAAAGTTGGATATAAGTGGAATGCAAACTCAGTTTTATATTTTTCATGTGGCACAGTTCAGTAGCCATATTTTTATTTATGGTACACTTTCTATTTACATTGATACTTTTTTCATCCCAACATTGAGAGTTGACAGTTGAAAGATGTATATTTTAGTTGTCAGCTTATATGATTTTACAAAAGTAGCTATGGTATTACAAAAGGGGCTTTATCATAGAAAAGACTTTTGAAAAATTTTGTGAGTTACATTTTTTGTCTAGTTGATCATCTCTTTCCTTCCTAGTGTCTGGTCACTTGAAAGGGGGTTTGGTTTCACTTTCTCCAGCTTCACTCCTAGCTTTTTGCCTGGAACCCTTGAATTTCCCGAAAAAAGCACTACAGGGGCATGTGGAACACTTCCAACAGTGTGCAATTAAGTCCTTTTTATCAAGCATTCACCTGATAAAACCACATATATTATAAAGCACCTGGTAAACTTGTTATCTGCCTAGTCGGGGGTGTGTGCAACACTTTCAATGTACAATAAAGTCTTTTTGTATCAAGCAATCCCCTGATATAGAGCCGAATCACATATATCATAAACCACCTGGTAAAAATATCTTACAGTATGTTCAATTTCCATACAAAATCCTTTTCATACAAAATCCATACAGCTTACAGATTGCTACTAAGTATAAACCTCTGCTTCAGTTCTCACCATAGCTATTTGCAATGACAAGTGCATGCTTATGCCAAAGTTCCATAGGGAGACACCACAAGAAAAACTTCTACAGCTCAACTCTCAATTACACTCCAAACCTCCGCACACAATCTGTCTCCTTGGGAAGGTACTTACCACCAACATCCAGATGGCACAACTGCAAACACTCTTCTGAACTGGCTCTGCTCACAACCCTGTATGTTTGGGCAGGTACAATTTCAACACAAGAATGGCTATGCGGCTAAACTTCAACATCACAACAAGTCTATACAAACTGGTTGTCAAACTCCTCAAAATGCTTCTAGTAGGGGATTGTGATTGTGTCTCCAGCCGCTATATAGTCTCCAGCAAGGATACCATTAGATGCTTTCAATGATTCAACTGATACCTGCAGAAACCAAGTAAAGCAGGGATCACCAGATAATTCCATGAATTCTCCATCCATCCTGCATCATCTCATATGAGATAAAGAACCCCATACACAGCAAGAAACTACAAATCCAGCCATAATGAGATAGTAAAGGGATTAGCTTAAACACTATCTGTCAGCTTTAATTATTATTGTCCCTCATTGATTATTAGAATTCAGCAGCTAATTTGCATTTGATGGCATTCAGCTCACAAGGGGAGAAAGTTTGAAAATCATCATACCCCATATCTCCGGGAAAGCCCCCAAAGAGTGTCACCCTTATGCACCCGTATTTCCCTTCCATCAATCCGTTTCTTAGCCTCCTTGCCTTGCTCATAGAAGTGAGAGCCAGCATCCTGCACCTTCTCTTTCTCCCTGTTTGCAAAGTTCTTAGCATCTCTACCTGCTTCCTTCAATCCACTTTTGATATCCCTCCCTTTCTCTTCTGCTTCACCTTTAGCATCCTTTGCTTTGTTCTCCACACTCCCAAAGAATCCCCTGGACTTCTTCTCTACATCTTTACCTGTATTCTCGAGCCCATACTTTGCATCACGGCTCTTGTTTTCCAACTCATTCTTCGCTCCCCAACCTCTGTTCTCAACCTCCCTCTTTGCCCCCCACCCCTTGCTTTCAACCTCCCGACCTTTGTTATCAAGCTCTTTCTTTGCTTCCCAGCTTTTCTGTTCAACCTCTTGTTCCCCCCTGTCAAAAGCTCCTTTCACTCTGTCTCCTGCTCCCTCGAAGGTATCCTTCACTCTCTCACCTGCTCCCTCAATGCCATGCTTCACAGAACTGCCAGCATCTGCCAATGTCCCCTTGATCCCCCTGCCTGCTCCCTCCAGATTTCCTTGTGCATCTCTTGCCTTCCTTTCTGCACTGCTCTTGAACTCCCAGCTCTTTTCCTGCACCAAAATCTCAGGCTCAGGCTACTCAAAGATTCACTACCAAAAGCAAGCAAGTATAGCACAGTTTCTGAAAATCTGCTTCCCATGAGTTTTTGAAATGGGCTCAGATGATATGCATACATGATCTGATTTCAGATTAACCTGAGGGATTGTGCACATAGCACAGTTTCTGAAAATCTGCTTCCCATGAGTTTTTGAAATGGGCTCAGATGATATGCATACATGATCTGATTTCAGATTAACCTGAGGGATTGTGCACAATTAATCAACAGAAAATACATTCTCTCTCTCAAATGATCTATATCACACATAGATTGTCAAGTGTCCACAACACAAAACCTCCACAATGCAGGGTACCTGCCTTGAGTTCCAGACAGGAAGGACAATTTCCAGGTGAAGAAATACCCTTTCACATGAGATACTTTTTGATATCCACACTACAAGAAGCAGAATAATTCTCGGAAGCCAGACCTGAAAACCATACTAACAACCTCATCCTGTCTTCCGACCATTTCCCAAGACAAAGTACGAGAGTTTGCAAACCACAGAGTGAGGATCCAGATTTCTTACCCTTGTTCCATCAAGAGCATTAGAGGCATCTTGCTTGATCCCCCTCTCAGTATTCACCAAAGGATGATCCTCTTTGTGGAAAGTCTTGTATAAACTGAAGGCAATGCCGGATGCTACAACCACACCCGCCACCACCACAATGGCATTCTTGTTACCGTCATCCTTTCCCTTCCCATTGTCCTCTACTTTCTTATGCACTTTGTGCGTTCCATTGGGAGCCGTATTAGCACCTGTTGACATTTTGCTGCAACCAAAAACCATCAATTCTCAAATTCTTGTCAAAACAAGGGCTTTCTGGAAAAGTCGAGTGACGCAACCGCCGAATTCAGAAACAAATAACCAATTATTGAACACTCAAGCTCATCAAAATCATAGAGACTTCCAAAAAATACACTGTAAAACAAACAGGACCTTGAACAATCAGTTTTCAGAAAAATCAAATCAAACCAGAATTTTGCAAAACAAAAAACACTAATCACCCAGCGTCCTGTGCTGCAAACCAAAGGCAAACAGACTTTTCCAATTCTGTAAGGGCCAAGAAGCAAGACGGCATCAGAAACCAGAACCTTGATCATACCACAAAACCCTAAAAATAAACCCCGACATAACGGCACAGTCGCAAAATGCACACGAAAAGAACAAAAAGAACTCAAAAACTACGACAAACAAAACCCTGCACACAAAAGAAGAACTACGAGAAAAGACTAAACAAAGAAAGAAACCAAAAACAAAACCCTCGTAAAAGGAACTGCCAAGCTGACCTCTACTGCTTCGTATTTTTAACTAGCAACAAAATCAACACCACAACACGAAAACAAGAAATCGGCTGACCTCAAAAATGCTGCCGAAATCCGCAAAGAGCTCAAAACCCTGCTCAAAACCCTCTGCTATAAACCCTCCCTCCTCTGCTCCGAAAAATGAAGCTCGTAGCAACTGATGATGCAATGCTCACAAAAAAATATTCTTCCGGTGCAGAATTTTTCCGTGGACAAGAGGGACAACAATTGCACACGAAAATAAGAATAAAATGCGAGAGGAAAGCTCGCAAACAACAGCGACAACAACAATCAACCTCGCAGCGCGTCTGGCAACGGAGACAGAGAGAAGAACAAACTACAAGACTGTAGCGGATGGAATTCGATCCCGCAACCTCTTGTCTAAAAAGGCACCAGTTCTTTGCCACGCGGGCTTTCTCCATTGGTTTGTTGCCAGGAGTGTTGCAACGTGGCAGTGTCCATTGATCCTTGCTGGCTGTGTCTTGACAAGTGGCAAGGTCGTCGAGGGAGGGGCGGGGGGGCTTTGTTCTTCTTTTGTTCATTTATCTTTTATTTTCTTATCTTTTACTTATCTTTTTCTGGGTTGTTTTTTGGCATTTTTTTTCCCACCTTCTGCGGCCCGCCTTCTTGTTCATTTATCTTTTGTTTTCTGATCTTTTACTTATCTTTTATTTGGGCTGGTTTTGTGTCTTTTTTTATTGCCTTCTAAGTCCTTCCTTCTTGTCCATTTTATCTTTAACATTCTTATCTTTTACTTATGTTTATGCTGCTTTTGGGTCCCTTTTTTTTTCCTTCTGCCTTCTTGTTCATTTGTCTATTATTTTCTTATCTTTTACTTATCTTTTTGTTAGCTTTTTGACACTTTTTCCTTCTGCCTCTTGGGGATTGGAGTTTTAAAATATGTGACAGCATGTGTGTACAAGTGGCAGTTCCTTGTTTCAAGCTTTTTCACACTGGATGATGTTCTGCACACGTGGCATGTACCGTGGCATGATCCCATGGTCTAATCCCTTGCTCGAGTTGACACGTTACTAAAGTCAAAAAAGGGTCAAGATTGGGAGGAAAACCAGAAATTTTTTTTAAATTTTTATTTAGTTAAAAGAAAAATAATTGAGATTTTATTTTTTCCTCGTGACCGTTGGATGTGGCTACCTATGCAGCGGACCTTTGGATTGGAGGATAAGTTCAAAAGAGAAATTTGGAAACGAAATATCAAATGGGCATGTTTTTTCTTTTTTCTTTTTCTTCTTTTTTGTCAAGGTGGGATTTTTTTTGTTTCCCCCCCCCCCCACCATTGCATATCTTGGTGGAAAGTTAGTCCACTTAAAATCAGAATTTTTTCTTTAAATTAATTATATATTTCTTAAACAGAAAAAATATTTATTTTACTTTATTTTATTTTATTTTAGATAATTGGATGTGTCTTTTAATTACCCAAAATTCTTCATTATGATGTTCAAATTCCCCATCATGACAAAATGTTTGGAGTTTGCCATACCCATCTGAAGATGGGTATGTAGGGAATTCAAATGTCTCCGGTGTGGGTTGTTTCAAAGTGAGTTGAGAAATAGTGAGGTGAACATAAACCCTAAACCCTAAAAATCGATCATCGATAATTTGACCAAATTAATCATAGTTGGATAGTGGGTGGTTGGAAGGCATGGAAATTAAACCTTAGTTTGTGCGTTCCCAAAAACAAAAAGAAAAAATCCCACTACATAATAATAATAATAAGAAGAAGAAGAAGAAATAGTGTCACATTTCTAGCATGTTATTTCCATAATATGACATCAACAAAACATGAATGATGCTAGACTCTAATTGACAATTTACTCTTACAATTGCCCCTCAAGTAACAACATTACATGGTTACTTTCAATTTCTTATTGTCAATTTTTTTAAATAAATAAAAATGTTTCACAACTCTATTTGCAAACAAAACAATCAAAACAAAATCTTTGATAATAGGTTTCAATGCATGCCAAACAAGGCTCCAAATTTGCAAACCTTTGGAAGAATCTTTGAGCTATTTCTTTGGTTGGATGTGCATACAAAATCTTCGAGGGTTCAAAGCTTCTAATTTATTTGCAATTTTTTTCAAAAGCCATCAACAAGTTTATTACTAAAATCTTTGACAAGGATTCAACTTATAAAACTTTTGTAATTTTCTAGAGATCATAGAATTATTATCTTGTAAAATAAATTCAAGAAAAATTACATTACTTTTGACCAACATGCACAACATGGGGTTGCCATCAAAAAGAGGTTATCCAAACCATTGAATTTAGACATGGCACCACTTTAATAATGATTAAATAAAATAAGCATAATTGTTTTACCAAACATCAAACAACCGTTGTTATTTAGATTATTAAAATCTATAGGGATCAAAAATATTTGAACGACTACCAAAAAGATATGTCTCCCAAAGACGTCAAGAACAAACATTATATGATTAGTATTTTGCTTTTGCAAGCTCTACTTCAAAATATGTTGATTTATTAAGTCATCAAATTGCAAAATCACAAATGAATGTACGCTCAATATGATGACAAATATACAAGAAAAATTTAGTTACACAAGCACATCATGTTGTCAAAAGTGTAATGGCACAACGTACAACAATAAATATAAAAAGAAACAAAGTGCAAGAGAATTTGGGTTTATTAGGAAGAAGACATTTAGTTAAATAGTATTAAAGTAGAATTTTTACAAGTTACAACATCTCCTTTAGGATTTGAAAGTTCTTCACTACTGACATTTGTGGGAAAAAAATGTTTTGCTTCTAGCAAGATTTTGTATAAGGTTCTATTGATTTCACATGACATGCTTGATATTCATATTAATTTGAAAAGTTTGAAATGATGGTCAAGACAACATCTTTTACAATGTATTGTACATTAATCAACATATAAAAGTCTCATTGTTGTAATATTTGGGTGGCTTAGACATTTTTCTACTAAATAATTAATTTAATCCAGAATTTTTGGTTCGGTGGCTACCTTCTTAATTATTAAAATTTCAACATATGTGTAATAAATTTTAGTAATATTTTAAAAACATTTCATTGTGTTAGTGGTCAAATGAATGTAAAGTAACTGATTTGGTTAGGTAGGTGCTTGGTTCAAAATTGGTTGATAGTTTGAATGTGCTTTTGAAATTTTCATTTGAAAAGGTTAAATTTTTTCTGAAAATTTCAGCAAAGTTGAAAATAATTTAATTTATGCAAAAGTCGCCCAAGTATTACAATATATATATATATATATATAATATAAAATTTTAGGAATGTTTATGATAGTTATAACCAACATTTTCATGCCATAAAGCAATGCGGTCACTTAAATAAACCATACATTACTTTTCATCTCAAAGCAATAAACTATTCCAAATAAAAGAATTTCCAACATGCGCAAGTGTTTTGACAAAAACTAACAACACAATTTACCTCTACACATAAGTCAAATCATATACAAAAAATGATCATAACAAAAAACACAAAATGTAAATAATAAAAAATAATTAATTTTATTCGTGTCATGAAAACATTTAGAACTTGAAATGAAATGGATATGATTATGATGCAATGTTGTACCTCACACATTGAGTGGATACATTAAAGATAATGGAATAGGACTTCATTTATATTTTCTAAAAATTAGTTCAAAACAACCTTCATACAAAACTTCCATATAATGATCACATATTCTTTTGAAATTTGTCCAAAAGCTTTATTTGATGGAAATGAACAATGATGGATGAAATTCATCCATCTTGAATAAAATGAATGATGTGGATGAATGTCATCCATTAACCATGATTTAGATTAGGTTTGGGTTCAATCCAAAACAAGGTTTTTTTTTAATCACAATTTCATTATTTACAATAATCATGTGTAACATGTGTCTTTTGAATAGTATGTAACAATGGAATTTTAATGCAAAGTACATGTGTAAGGATTTAAACAAATTTGGACAATATTAACAAAAAATGGACAAAAGAAAATCGTTAAAATAATATGAAAGTATTTTTTTTCCTTTGAATTTTTTTGAAATGTTGAAAAAAAACATAATTAATTATTGCCATTTTGATTGTGATTATGAATGTTGATTAACCTTCAATAAAAAATTAATTAAATATGTTTCAGAATAATTTAAAATGATAATATTTTAGCAAATTGGCTCCTTGGCGATTTAAATTTGAAAATGTCAAAACAGGCTTGGATTAAACTTTCTATTTCCAAACTCCATTGTCCATATTTAATCATTTCAAACTTATTGATAATGATGCACAATGTAATGTGATTCCAATCTTTAACTCCAAAAACCCATATGGCAATGGGCACCAAACACAATGCATATCTAATTAAACTACAATCGCACCTAATGTTAAGTCAATGTTAAATGGAAGTTAAAAAAGGCAAAAAAAAATGTTTTATATAGATTAAGAATTTTAACTAACATCAAAACCTAGTTGGCATCCTAAGTGCACACAATAATAAGTGAGTGGCAAGATAATGTTAAATAAGTGTTAATTTAATATCAAATATTCAATAAACACATATTTTGGAAGGAAACTTTAATGTTGAGTAGCTGTCATGGACATGAAGAATCACAAGAACAAAGGATAAAGAAAAGGTTTAAGTTTAATTTTGAAACAAGGAACAAAATAAGATTATATGATTCAAAAACAAAAACACAAAAATTAAAAATTAAAACATGTGCAATACAAATCTGAAAACATATTTTTATTATGTTAATATATGCAAACAAAAAATATGAAAAGAACGTAACAAAGTTATGTTATAAGATTGTGTTTAAGACTAATGTTGAAAAAACTAAAGGAAATGAAAGGTTTTACTTATATTTATACCCTTTTACAAACCTAACCTACATAAGCTTCCAAGGAGGTTTTTATGTCATGCCCATACATGGCCTCATACATGATGGCCAGTTACGAACATGCCCATCATGCCTTTTAAGGTTAATGTATGTTTTTAGGGTAAGTGTACGTTCATAGGTGATAGTACGTTATTAGGTGCTTAGGGTTTTAACTTGTTGGTGGTTGTATAAAAAGCCAAGCCCTTCCTTTCTCTTTTAGTTTTTCTAGAATTCCTTTGTCAAGAGAGTTTCCTTCATAATCAGATTGGATTTCTAGATGCTCACGGTGATTATTACACAGACACCGTCTACATACACTACATGTTCATTCTTTCTTTGTAATTCAATTCTAGAAAAAATCTACTTTTTGTTGCTTCATGTTGAAAGCGCTAGATTTCTTTTCCTTTGAGTTCTTGAATTATTATTGCTATTAGTATTGCTACTGCTACTACTAATGTTGTTACTGTTGTTGCTATTATTGCTACTACTAGTGTTGCTATTGTCGAAGGGAGCTTGCATTGTTACAAGGAGCTTGTGTTGTTACATTTCTACCAACCAACAGAGTTGGGATCGTGGAGCAAGTTTCAAAGCTCTTTCTCCTTTTTTTTCTTTCTCACTTTATTTTTCTCTTTTGAAGCTATCACCTAAAGCAAAAATTTCGATGACAACGCTCGCCATCATTGCATAGCAATGCAGCTTTGCCCACCATCGCTGTCGAGCAACATCGTCATGAATTGCAACGTTGCCACAACGTGAGTTTTAATGCCGCCATGACACGAGTTCCAGTGCCGCCACGACACGAGCTGTAGCCCCGCGACACAAGTTGCACCGCCACGAGCTTGCAACGTCGCAACCTGTAACTTTTGCAACATCGCAAGTTGTAGCGTTTGCATCGCCACGAGTTGTAGCGCTCCAACACCACGTTGCCATCGACCATCACCACGGAACTCACAGGCGCTTTCTAACACCGTGACTTTTAATGTCACGTTGCTCATTTCGTGCCACCCACCATTGTTGCAACGTAATGAATTATAGAAGCGCGGGCATAGTCATCCAACCATCGCTATAGTGACATTCGACCTCTGTCCGTCTAACAATTCGTTAGACTTTCGTCGGACATCTGTCCAACATCCGTCAAACTTTTGTCCAACTTTTATCCAATTTTCATCAAACGTTTGTCGAACATCCATGAGACGAACTTTCGTCCAACTTTTGTCGAAATGTCGTCTTGCATCTTGTGGTCTTACATCCTACCGTCCTGTGTTCTGTTGTCCTGCCTTTTCATCCAACATCTGTCTAACTTTTGTTCGACCTTCGTTCGACATCCGTTAGACCTATGTCCGATGTCCGTCTATTGCTGGTCATTCTTGACGACACACCATATTTTTCAAACTGTACGTTATGTTAGAACTTTGTAGTTAGTGCTTTATATTGTTACAAAATTTTGGGCATGGGACAACACCATGTCCTCGGTTGATGAGAGCATTTTCACTCAACTAGAGCCCAAGTATCAGCTACAAAGTAACACATAATCCTTTGAACTGATTTCTTTAAGCTCATAATCTTCACGACGATACCATCAAGCATCTATAGCACCACCGTCATCCAATACAACTCCTACCAAGAATTTAGGTTTAGGTTACATTACATCAACAATACATCAAAGTCCATTTGGAGGGGCTCATTAGTGGGGTATGCATGTTGCCACACCTGCTTTCACACCATCATTGTATATTCGTTGTAAGTTGTTACTTTTACACCCATATGCACCATGGAGATCAACAGTTCCTCTAGGAAAATTGAGAAGTTCAACGAAAGGCTATGTACTATTTCTTTGAAGGAGTTCAAGGCAACTTTCTCGATTATGGTGTGTGAATTGGAGCTCAAGTATGGCGTTAATTACACCGAGGCGTTCACATTCAAACAATTGGCCCATTATGTGCACCATGAGGCATTAGATGTTTATGAGTAGCATTCTCCAAGAATTTTGGGTGTCACTTAAATCCCTAATCCAGCTTATGCCACATCCATTGCCACCGCCTTTCAAATTACACTATAAGCTAGCATTGCACATCATGGGATTGTGCCCAATAATCCAGATCTAATACCTACTTCAGTAAACCTTTCTCCTCAACAACTCATTATTGCTATCGCAAACATTCTTCGCACCATTAATGCACAAGCTTTTGCTGATCCAGTGGGGGAATTCTTTCGAGTTCTTGAACTAGAATTTCTGGTTAAGAATTTTGAAAAAATTCTATAGCTTGCCACTCTCTATTGATAGAAGGATGAAACCCTCAAAATGTTTTACAGGAGGCTTCTTAAGCTTAAAGAGGATACTTAGAACATCACAGACTTGGAAGCTACCCATCAGTATTTTTGTTCATTAGAAGGTACTCTGACACTCCATGCGTAGGTTTTGCAATGGGTTTTTGTAGAATTTGGAAACTCGTACACTTTGTTGGATGTGTACAACATTTCTAAAAAGCTGGAACTGGCTCATGCACACTATGAAGCTAATACTATGAAGCCTCCCTCATGTTCAAGGCTTAAGCTTCCATTAGTTGCGCCAACCAGATCATCACATTCTTTTTCAAGGGCTAAAGTAATGCACTCAGCTGCACCCATCCTACCTTCTTACAACTACTATGGCAATCCCGCCCACAAAGCAAGTGAATGCAACATTCATCTCGAAGATATCTTTTGTGATTACTATGGGAAAGAAGGACATTAAAAAGTTATTTGTTTTGCCAAGTTCCCGGAAAGGAAGCAACTTTGATTACCACGACAAAGTCTGCCAACATTTTCCGTTACCCCTCAACCAAAAGCCAAGGCACCTCAGCCTTCCACTCAAGCTTTCCCCACCAAGGGTAATTATAATGAGAATGTTAAGAAAAAAGAACACAATGCTAACAAGAGGGATGTGCTTCAAGCCCATGCCATTCAAGTTCAAACTCTACAAAATGAACTCAAATCATTGAGGGCCCAACTTGCTAATCTAAAAAGTAAGTCTTCCCAACCAACTAGTCATGCCCAACCTATACAAGGTTCAGGATCATGGGAGGGACCTCCTAGGTTGTTCTATGGCCTCCCACATGATCCCATGGTTTTTTTAGTGCACACAATTATAGTTTCACACCAAAATTTACTACTTCTTTTTGCCCTTCCTATGTCGTGGCACAACAGGCTAGTGTGGCACCCATAATTTCTACCACTAAGCAGGTAATTCAAACTGATGGACTCGCATTTGGTTGAAGTCCTATTACTAGGGCTAGAGGAGTTCAAGCAGTCATGCCACAATCTTTTTGTCTTCTCAACACGGAAGAAGAAAGCACCTTGTTGGCGAAGGGGGAGGACACTATTACACCACAAGTTGTTAGGGCATCAAATTCTCGTGTCCCAAGAGTACATGTTCATCAGGAAAACACACAATTTTCCACTTATCAACTTATGGAATGTCAATTTCAAATGCGTGAAGTGGTGCAAAAGCTTGTGAGTACACTGTTGTTTTATTTTCAATATTTGAAACTAAGCACCAAGGACATAATTACAATATTAGAAGATACCTTGAACATTGCATCAGGTCCTCTACCAATCCTTAATCCACATGTTATAGAGGTCCCATCTAACACCTTGGAGAAACACTTGATTGGCTCACATGTTGAAGATGGCGTTCGTAATCTGGTCACTAGTTCTAGCATGGTTAAACTAGTAGGTTTTCCTACCTTTGATTCTACATTCACATATTAGAAGGGAGTTAATAACACCTCACTTGTGGATTTGTTACTTCACAAAGGTGTTGTGGATAGCCATTCTGTTCACAAAGTCTCTCACTCATTTCCGAAGGTGGTGCCTAATGAAAGAACTTCCATCGCCACTAGAGTTGCCATTGTCGACAATATTAGGTCAGCAATCCAAGTGGGAGGACATACACCTAGAGTGGTACTTCTTAATACATGTGCCCAACCAATGATTCTTGGAGTTCAATTTGTTAAGAAGATGGGCATGCTTGACTCCAAACTACGTAAATCTATATGGTAGATTCGCACCGCAAGTGGGAGCGTAAAAGAGGTATTTGGGGAAAGCTCAAATTTGATTGCACTTAACTTTAATGAAGGTACAGATTAGGAGCTTTGCTTACATGTCAAATGTATAATCACCAATGCCACCAGTTATGATGTGCTCATTGGGCAAGAGGCCCTATTTCCACTAGGTTTCACAATTGACACCTGGTTCGAGCATGCGTACTATTGAGTGGATTGGGAGACTACTAGCAACCACCTAGGATACATACCCCTTGATTTACATGGGAACCATAGTGTCGCAACCCCATTTTGAGGGAGTTGTGAGGTCGCCACTCACACTCCCAAAAATGGGACTTGAGAGTCCTCCGGGACTCCCAAAAATTCAGAACGTGATTGCAGGGGTCAAAACACCTTGCATTGAGGCATTTTTTATACCCTTGGAAAGGTCTTGAAATGCAGATGTCTAAAATGGCCTCGCATGAGCCATTTGGACATTTGCAGCACAAGTTATGGTCGAAAGAAGGGCCAAGAGTCAAACTGGCAGTTTGACTCCCGACCACTAAAAGTCAGGAATCAACCCAATTTCGGTGCGTGCAAGTGAAGTGTGACACACCGTTGGAAAGTTCTCAAAGAGAGATATAACTTTGGTTCAGACCTCGTCCCGATCCGAATTCGTGGTGAGGAGTTATGAGCATCCAAAGTCCCGGGAGTCCAAACCGGGACAGTTTCGGGACTCCACTTTGGGAGTCTCGGGAAAAAGAGCCATTCGGATGCATATCTCGCGGAGAGCTGCAGAGAATACTATATGGGGGAAGGTGGTGGCTTCCCCCGAGTCCGAGCCGTGGTGAGTCAAGTGAGTCCAAGTTAGCCCATGGCTTGTCCCAACACCAAAAAGGTGCAAAATGAGATCTAACCCATTTGTGGGTTGGATTTGGATGCAAGACCGTGTAATTGAGTAAGCTTGTCCCTCTTCCTAGTCTATCCCGGAGCTTTCAGCACGCCCCTCTTACCCCCTTTAGTGCTGGAAGCTGGGAGCGTGCCCCGAGTCCCAAAAATTCCGCAACTTGAGCGAGTTAGCCCAACTTGGGGCTAACTTGGGACTTAAGAACACATCACATAGTCCTATGGCTCACCATTATATGCTCAAGGAAGCACCCATTATTTTTTACATCCAACAAGTTAGCCACGAGTGGATAGAGGGAAATGAAAAGGAAATAGCTTACGCCCAAGCTACTGAAAGTTTGAGGGTGGTTCCTACTGACATTCAACACAAAACAAAGGTTTTACAGAGGTTCAAAGCAGCCCATGAGCCCTTGGTCAAAGCTCTGTCTAGTTTTGAAAACATGGAGAGCCATGGCGAATCGATTAAGCCAATACTTCGTCAGTTAATCACCTGGACACCACCTAAGTAAGGGATTACATTATTAGAACTTTTTGGTGGTATTGGTACACATTTCGAAGCCCTACTACAATCATGGATGGTGGTTCGGTGGTATTTCTATGTAAACATTGATCCTATTACAAGGCAAATGGTAGCATCGAGAATGATGGAACTCATAACTAGATTTCCACAATAGTTTTCAACCATTGCATGGAAGGCCAGTTTCACTTTCTTGCCCTTTGACATACAACTAATTCAAAATAAGCATATGGAATTATTTGGTCCTGTGGACCTCATCATTTTAGGTTGGGAGTGTCAAGGATTTTTAGCAGCTGGATTTGGAGATGGCTTGAGTGACACAAGATCTGATCTCTTCATGGACATGGTACGATTGATCATCTCAACTCAATCCATTTCTCCTATGTTTGGTTCTGTAATTGAGGACACCCCTTTTTAGCTTGATCAAAAGGAGAAAGTCTAGGAGCACTACATGCTAATCAAACATTACCTTGGAAAGCCTTTCCTACTTGATGCAGCACAATGCAATTCCTATGCACATCGGTTGCACAACTAATGGACCAACCTGGCACCATTTTTAGTTTTGCAGCTAGCTCTAAAATACACCATCATAGACCCCAACTTGCATGTTTCTCACATATTGGATGATCAAAGCTCTTGCAAACCAATTATAAGGTAAGATAAACTTGTTTGGTTTCCTACGAACACAATAGGAAAACCAAAAGGTGTTTAACCCACCTTTGTCTCCTTCCCATGAGCACACACCTTTCAAGGAGATGGACTAGGCCTAGTGTATCATCATGCTTCAGCCATTTGGGATGAGCCAAGCCCGAAAAAAAAGAAGGGGGCTATGGGGTTCCAAGTTGGCATTATTAGTCGCACTAAGGTCATTAAATTGGAGCGTAATGTTTTATTGGGGAGAGGCATGGACCTGAACTCCCTTACATGGTTGTTGGTAACCTATGTACTTTTCAAATGTACACAACACCAACACTAATTCAATCAGCTTGTAGTTTTGGCGATGCGATCACATGGCACCCCGACCAAGTACACTTACCTATCTTCAACACTCTACATTTTACTCTTAATGTTAGGGGGGAGGAGGTACCATGTAATTTGACTCAAGTTGTGTCTAATACACATGGAGGTACATCAGCTTCTAGAGAAACAATTACAACCTTCTACAAATCTACGCAATTGGATAGTAGAGAACCCAATACACCAAGTTCTTCAAACACATTTTCTAATTCCATTCCATGTGTTTCCAACTACCCTTTCATTATGGGGAACGAGCTCACCAAGAAGGAGAGAAACCAGGTCACAGACTTGCTAATTAAGTACGAAAATGTGTTCGCATTCTTAATGAAAGATTTAGGTAGGTGTAAGACCATGTAGTTCTCTATAGACCTTATAAATGAGACACTCGTCTATCGAAGGAAGCATAGGTTGAACAAACATGAGCGGGAATTGTTAGATGAAAGATGCAAATAACTCCATGAAGCTGGTCTCATTCAGCCATTAAGTTCTGATTTCACAACCACTATAGTAATGCCAACAAAGAAGGATTCAACTGGATTATGGAGAAAGAAAAGGATGTGCGGGGATTATAGGCCTTTGAACCTAGTTACACCTTAAGACAGGTACTCCGTGCTCATCCCTAAAAAACTATTTGATAGCATTAGAGACTCAAACATCTTCACAATCGTGGATCTAAAGCAAGGCTTTAACTAGATTGTGTTCACTATGAAAGATTGCAAAAAAACAACATTCCATGGAAGCAACAAGTTGTGGGAATGGCTTGTGATGCCTTTTGGATTGAAGAATGCACTTGTCTTCTTTCAACGAATCATGGATTAGGTTTTCGAAGGGGTAGATTTCCTAAAGTGCTACATAGATGAAGTCCTAGCGCATAGCAAGGGACTCTTGCAACACTTTGTTCATTTTGAGGAGTTATTTGAAAAGCTCCATGAAGTCAATATGAAGATCCATCCTAAAAAGTGTGAGTTTGTTGTCACCTTAGTAATCTACCTTCAACACATAATTTTGCCAAATGGTATTATGGCTCATTGGGCCAAAATAGTAGCCATTTTGGAGATGCCCAATCCTACTGACGTTCACACATTAAGGAGCTTCATCAAACTATGTAATTACTATTGAATTTATGTCCAAGACTTCAATACTATTATTCATCCTTTTTATGCATTGTTAAAGAAGGATGTTACTTGGACATGGAATGATGAAGCTCAGGAAGCTTTTAACACACTCAAGGAAAAGCTTTCAGAGTTCCCCATTCTAAGAAGACCTAATTTCAACAAGGTTTTCCTTCTACACACTAACTGGAATGCTTTTGGTATTGGAACTATTATTGGCCAACTTGATGAGGAAAGCAAGGAATATGTTATCGCCTATGCATCCCGAAGCAACAACAAGGCTGAAAGCAACTACTCTTCATACGAGGGGGAATGCCTTGTTGTTGTATGGGTTGTCATACATTTCAGGCCCTATTTTTATGGCATCAATTTCACTTTGTATACCGACCACTAGCCTATTAAGTGGTTGATGACCAATGATAAGCTTATTAGTAAGTTAGTTCGTTGCGCGCTTATACTTTAGGAATATGAATTCAAGGTTATTCACCGACCTGGTATTACACATTAAAACACGAATACCATGTCACGGAGACCCCTCATTATCTTTGAAGATTTTTCAAAAGCCAAGCAAGACTTCAACCAGATTCCAGCAATACATGTATATGATGCATCTAGTTATCTTGCACTATTACAATGTAACTTGGTTGAACATCCCATTGTGGGTATATGGGAGGACTTGGACACTTTGAGGTTTCTTCAGCATGGGGAATACCCTCCCCAAGTTACATCAAGTCATCGAGATCACATACAATAGTGGTCCAAACGCTATTCATGGAGGGACAATCACCTCGTTCGATGTTTACCACAAGGCGATAGAGTGGTTCCTCCACCACACGAACAACATGGTCTTATTTAGAAGGTACACTCGGAGCTTAGACACTTTGGAGTTAAGAGTACTTATAACCTTCTCGCTCATCAGTACCATTGGAGAGGTATGTATGCTCAAGTTCGAGACATCATTGCTAGGTGTGAACAATGTGATAGGGTGAAGACTTCTTTCTCCTTTCGACAACTCACGCTTTCTCCACTCCCTATTTAGGGCATGTTCTATTGTTAGTCATGTGATTTAGCTGGAGAGTTACCACAAACCTCGAAGGGTAATGTCTACATCATGATTATGATTGAACATTTTTCAAAGTGGGTCAAGCTTGTTGTGCTACCGGACAAGTCATCACACATCACCAGCCAGGCTTTCTTACAATAGGTCCTAAATAGGTTTGGGGCTTGTGTTGAGTGCCTTATTGATCAAGGATTATAATTCAAGGGAGAATTCCAATACCTACTTGACCATGTTCTCATTGACCATCGTCGGACTTTAAGAGATCATCCCCAAGTTAATGGCCTTGCAAAGAGGATGGTTCAAATGTCCAAGAAGGGACTTCGGAAGATTTGCTTCACTAAGAAGAAAAAGGATTGGGACTTGGCCCTCCCTTTCATCGCCATGGGTTACAAGATGTCCAAACATGCCTCTTTGTCTCATTTCTTTCCTTACTTTCTACTTTTTGGAAGACATCCCATTCCACCCTTTTCCATTACTGCTCAAATGGACTAGGTTGTGGACTTGGACTCCCCAGCCACTTAGGCTAAGGTCATTGTAGAAAGGGTTGCTTTATTCAGGAGGGTTATGCCCATGGCCATGGAGAATTTGTCCATTGCACAACATCGAGACACCTTATGGTATGCACACACTCGAGGTGGTAGTTACAAACCTAAGGTGAAATAATTTGATGTTGGTGATTTTGTGTATCTCCAACGATAACCCAATGATACTCTAGACACTTCTTCCGGTCGCATTATCTTGAAGATTAAGGCGATCAAACCTTTAGGTGTGTTGGAGTTGCAAATAGGTGATAAACGCATAATTCGAGATCATTCCAAAAATTATGCGCCTTGCCACCTACCGAACTTGGATCCTACCATCATCATGTTGATTTGGATTCCTCCACTTGATTATCCATGTCAAGTATGTTAGAGGACAAACGATGTTGATCAAATGTTACTTTGCGATAACTGTAATGGTGGATACCATCTTTTCTACCTAAAGTCGGAGCTCACTCAAGTTCCTGTCGACAATTGGTACTGTTCATCATGTTTTCCTACAACACCTTGATTTCTACTCATACCATGCCACGCTTTTCCCGACTCAAATCTAGGGGGGGATACATGAGAATTTCATCTCATTCTCCTCTTGTGCATTGTGTATCAACCAAAAAGAAATGCACGCATATATATATGCGTGCATTTCTTTTTGGTTGATTAGTTTATACCTTTGACTGGTTTTAATCTTTTTGTTCAGTAAAATTTACTATGGATTTACACCCTTATGACACCATACGTCACGACACTACACGTCACGACAGTTGTCATGCCCATACATGCCCTCATACATGATGGCCAACTACGGGCATGCCCATCATGCCTTTTAGAGTTAATGTACACTTTTAGGGTAAGTGTACGTTCTTAGGTGATTGTACGCTATTAGGTGCTTAGGGTTTCAACTTGTTGGTGGCTGTATAAAAGACCAAACCTTTCCCTTCTCTTTTTAGTTTTTCTTGAATTCCTTTCTCAGGAGAGTTTCCTCCATAATCATATTGGATTTCTAGATGTTCACGGTGGTTATTGCACAACCACTGTCTACATACACTACATGTTCGTTCCTTGTTTGTAATTCAATATACATAAGAATTTCATCTCAACCTCCTCTTGTGCATTGTGTGTGTGTGTATATATATACATATATATGCATATCTTTTTGGTTGATTAATTTATACCTTTGACTAGTTTTAATTTTTTTGTTTAGTAAAATTTACTATGGATTTACACCTTTATGACACCACACATCACGACACTACACACCACGACATTTATGTATGCATCGAATAATTTTTTTTTAAAGAACCTTCCTAAGTGATAGTAAATTAAAAGTTAATTAAAAGTTAATTAAAATTTAACAAAAAGTTAATTAGGATTTAATTAATAATTAATTTGAATTAACTAAAGTTAATTAGGACTTAACTAAAATTTAACTAAAACTTAATTGTCACGAATGCCAATGCCATGGGGTTTATTATTTTGAATGTTCATCCATGAGTTATTTTGAATTTTTACTTAACTTTTAATTATTTTTAATTCAGTCTTAATTAACTTTTAGTTAAGTTTTAATTAACTCCTAGTTAATTTCAAATTAATTCCTAATCAATTTTGAGTTAAATTTAGTTAATTCTCAATTAAACTTTTAGTTAACTTCTAATTAACTCCCAATTAAGTTTTAATTAACTTTCCATTAATTTTTAGTTAATCCTAGTTAATTCATAGTTGATTCCTAATTAAATCCCAATAATTATGTGCATGAATTGAAAGTAAAATCATGATCTATAATCATGCCAAATTAGGTTGAGTATTTTCTTGTGTAATTATGAATGTGGAGGTAACTTGCCATAGGTTAACTTAGTAGCTAGCTTGATATGATAATTAATGTGTTTGTGTAAGTGTGGAGAAAGTTGAAAAAATAATGAAAGTTAAATACACATTAGTAAATAAGTTAGTAAAAATCTTATTGGAAGCCATATTGCCTTCAACACTAAGCTCCTATTATAGGTCCCATATTCATATGTGTGAATGTTCCATAAGTAGGTTGATATTTCTAGATGCAAGTTTATATATAGGTATGGGTGAATTTTGGTTGTTAGTAGGTAGATTATATTCTAATAAACATTGACCATTATGGTTCGTTGTGGAGTTTCATTCAATTTTTTTGTAAAAAGGTTTCATGGTTTTTTTTGGTGACTTGAAGTTCCTTTTGGCCCAAAAGTTAAAACATATCTTGCAAAACATATGCGGCATATGTTTTGAAAAGGATTTTGCCCAATTTTTGCAAAATTAGAGGCAAACATTATGAATTTCTGGATTTGGAGGTGCACAAAAATGCAAAATATTGTAGTTTAATAGAGGTTTGAACTTAATAGGGCTATTTTAAAAATAATTATTTCAATAGTATAAAAGTGGGTGTAATTCATTACTATAACTCATTATGGGATTTTAAAAATGAAATACATTCAGCACGCCTTGATCATTTCACCTTCCTTAAAGTTATGTTATTATAAGGTCATTAAATAATCATCATATTTCATGATTAGTTAACATAATTCAATATTATTGGAAATAATTCACTATAGTAATTTTTTTAAAAATTTAATGTTGTTGTTTTAAATATTTTAAGCTATTGTATTTTAAGTTGTTTTAGGCTATCACACCTTAGGCCAATTTAGGTTATTTTCAACAATTTAAAACTAATCCATTTTATAATATTTTACATTATTCCACCTTTGTCTCTTTATGATCATTTCGCCCTAAGCTATTTTAGATTATTGTGCCCTAAGTTATTTTAAGTTATTATACCTTAGGTTATTTTCAACCATTCTAATATATTTTAAACAATTTTTTGAATTATTCCTATCATGGATGTTTTGTAAAAAAAGTTATTCCATGTTATTTTACCTTAGTTTATTTTTGACTATTTAAATTATTCCACCTTAAGTTAATCTAATTTATTTCATTTTACATTATTTTAGGCTATTCTATTTTATGTTATTTAAGGCTATTTTACCTTAGGTTATTTAAAAATATTCTAAGTACCCTAAGGTATTTTAGGTTATACCATATGTTATTTTAGGTTATTTGAGGCTATTTAAAATTATTTTACCCATGGATATATTTTATGTTGTATCATTTTTAAAAATCTAAGATAAAATAACTTAGAATAATTTACCAAAAAAACCCAAAATAGTTATAAATAACCTTTAATAACTTAAGGTGGAATAACATAAAATAACCAAATAAAGTTTAGGGTGAAATAATTTGAAAAAAAAAAAAAAAAAATAAAAAAAAAAAAATAAAAATAAATAAAAAAAAAAACCAAAAAAAATTAAAAAAAAAATTAAAAAATAAAAGGGGAAAAAAAAAAAAAAAAAAAAAAAAAGTTTAGGGTAAAAAAATTTAAAAAAAAAAAAAAAAAGATTGCATAACA
>Ga0116231_10004058_pt1 | contig 29870 bp, 19 predicted proteins | sample S1TSphgellanicum_2_FD_89695 | JGI IMG/M metagenome (GOLD analysis project Ga0116231, IMG submission 89695) | Host-associated microbial communities from peat moss isolated from Minnesota, USA - S1T2_Fd - Sphagnum magellanicum MG | ecosystem: Host-associated > Plants > Peat moss > Unclassified...
CCATAGCGAGTGGGAACCACCCGATCCCTTTTCGAACTCGGAAGTGAAAACGCTCTGCGCCGATGCTAGTGTCGACTTTGTCGATGTGAAAGTAGGTCACTGCCAGGCTCTTGATTCGATGAAGATGAACCCTCACCGGCCCAACCGCTGGTGAGGGTTTTTTTTGGAGCTTCATACTCTCTCGGTCGGAAACCGTTCTCAATCGGGTAAGGACGCGACGGAGCTCACCGCTCACCGCTCACCGGGCCGGCGGCACGGCGAAGCTTTGCCCGGAGCTACGCTCCGCGCCTGCATAATCGACGCTACCGGCGGGCTCGCTCAAGCGCATGAGTTCCCGCGCCGCCGCCTTGTGCCCCGCGGCCAGCGCCCGATTGTAGAGCTCGAGCGCCGCGCTCCGATCCGCAGGAACCCCGGCGACGCCCTCATACAGCCGCGCCAATGACATCATGGCAGCCGGGTGCCCAGCGTCGGCAGCCAAACGATACCAGTGGAGCACTTCCAACCAGTCTTCGCTGCTGGCGGCGGTCTGGGACTTGAGCGAACCCAAGGCGAAGTGGGCTGACCTATGGCCCTTGTCGGCCGCAGATCGGTAGGCTCGCTCCGCTCGGGCGTAGTCGCGCACGCCGCCGAATCCGCGCCGCAGGCACACCCCCATGTTGTACTCTGCATCGACGTTGCCGAGCGAGGCGGCGCGCTTGAAGAGTTCGAACGCTTGGACCTGATCGGACTCTTCGGACGAATGCTCCAATAACAGGGCACCCAACGACACCATGGCCGGCGGGTCTCCCTGCAGCACGGCGAAGTTGAGCCAGCGACGCGCCTGTTCGACGGATACTTGAGTACCCACACCGCGCAGATAAAGTTCGCCGACGGTGCGCTGGGCGCCGGCATTTCCCCGCTCCGCCGCGCGCAACCAAAGCTCAAAAACCTGGGCGGAATTGTCGCCGCCCGCCCCCTGAGACCGATGTAGTGACGTGATGGCCGCGATCGCGCCCGCGTGACCCTGCAATGCGGCCTTCTCATACCACCCAAGCGCCGCGTTTCGATCGACGTCAACGCCCTGACCGCGGACCAGCGCATCGCCCATCCACGCCTGTGCGAACGCGTTGCCGCCCTGCGCGGCGCGAGTGAACCACCGTAGCGCCATTCCGGGGTCGTATACCAGTTGCACTCCGTCAAGGTATAAAAGAGCCAAACGGGCCTGTGCAACGGGATCGCCTCGGACGGCACAGGCCTCGACGAGGTCGACCACCCGCTGCGCTGCGGGCGTTCCCGAATCTTCTGCTTGCAATGCATCCGCCAAGGTGCACGCGGCGGCGGCGCTACCCAGTTCCGCGGCGCGCATCAGCCACTGCCTCGCCTTCTGAGCATTCGCCGGCACGTACTCGCCGGTGTCGAACTGCCTATGGAGCGCCCACGCGGCGTCCGTGCTCCCAGCTGCCGCCGCCTGCTCCAAGAGCGTCACGGCCCGCGCTGAATCCTGCGGCACACCGAGGCCGCGAAAATGCAAAAAGGCGAGATTGTAGCGGCCCGTCGAATCACCCTTGTGTGCAGCCAGGGCGTACCAGCGCGCGGCGGTGAAATAGTTTCTTGCGACGTGCTCACCGGTGGCGTATTGAATCCCGAGTTGCACGCAGGCGGCGACGCTGCCGCGCTTTGCCGCTTCTCGATACCACTTGCGCGCCGCGCTCGGATCGCGGGCGACGCCGAGCCCGCCCAAGCTCAAGGTGCCGAGGTGATACAGCGCGCTCGCATCGCCCTGCATCGCGGCGCGCTGAAACCAATCGGTCGCGGCCAGAAAATCCTGCGGCAGCCCCGCACCTTCCGCGTACAGCGCGCCCAGCCGTTCGTAGGCGGGCGCGAAATTCTGTTCCGCCGCCCTGCGGAGCCAGCGCGCCGCCTCGTTGGTATCGCGCGGAACGCCTTCGCCGGACAGAAAAAATTGCCCCAACAGGTACTGCGCCTCCGCGTCGCCGAGTTCCGCCGCGTGACGGCACAGCTGCGCCGCCGTGTTGAGGTCGGGATCGGTCCCGGAGCGAAACAGCCGCACCAGCGACAGCCATGCCTTGATATGGCCGCGGGTCGCCGCTCTCCGTAGCCAGGTCTCGGCCTGCGAAGTGTTGCGGGCCACGCCGCGGCCGTCACGATAGCACTCGCCCAGATAAAACATCGCCGCCGGTTGATCGGCGGCGGCGGCCTGCTCGAGTAGCGCGACGGCCCGCGCTTCATCGTGCTCGACGTCGCCGAAGAGCAGCAGCATCGCCAGACAGTACTGCGCGGTCGCATGCCCTTTCGCCGCGCACGGTGCCAGCAACTCCCGCGCGCGCGCATGATCACGCCGTCCGCCGTAGGCGCCCGCATTGAGCATTCCTAAGCCGAATAAACCCGCGGTATCGTGTGGGGCGGCGGCCGCGAACCAACGCTCCGCCGCATCAAGGTCCATCGCCACCCCAAGTCCCGTCGCGTATTGATAGCCCAGTCGTGCCTGAGCGGCAGCATCGCCCGCCTGGGCGGCACGTAGGTTCCACTGCGCAGCCAATTGCGGGTCGCGTGCAATCCGCAGGCCCTTAGGGTAGAGACGCCTCAGCAGCGAATTTTCATCGGGACTCTCCTCGAGTCGCGCCAACGCCGTGGGCGTCGCCACATTGGGCGCCGCCAAGCCCACCAGGTAAATTTCACCCAGCCGCCCCTGGGCGGGTGCGCAGCCCTGCTCGGCAGCCTTCGTATACCACCGAGCCGCCTCGACGAAGTTCTGCAGCACGCCCTCGCCGTTCTCATAGAGCTTCGCGAGGCGTACCTGGGCCGCTGCCGAGCCGCCTTCGGCCAAGGCGCGAAATTTTACGGCCGCATCGGACTTACGGCCTGCAGCGAAATCCTTCTCAGCGCCGTCCAGTGTAGGCTCCGGATCGTGGCCGGTGACCTTGGATAATAATCTTCGCAGGCTCAAAGCATGAACACCCTTGGGGAACCTGGAGGCGCGAATCAAATTCAACAAGCGAACGGCTCGTCCATGTGGCGCCGCCTGGCCGCGCGTGCGCGGTGAGCGGCGACAAAGCTGTTCACGCTGAGAATCGCTGGTCGCGTTCGACCATCGGGGTAATGGCGTTTGAAGTAGAGCGCGCGCTTGCTCGCAAAGAGCTTGCGCATCGTGTCGACAATGAACTTGTTTGCTTCGCGCGTTTCGGCCGCAAATGCGTTGATAATCACGCAATCGCCATCGAGGCATTGGTCGTTGCGCAGGCCCGCGCGCCCTTCTACCCAGTGTTGCGCCGCAGCCTGATCCGTCAACGCCCAGCCGAGGAACCCGCGGACTCTGCGATCGCGATCGACAACAAAAAAGCAATGATCCCGAGCGACCTGATAAAAAAGAACCTTTGACCATTCGCCGAATTGAAGTTTGGCGAAGGCCGGCATCTTGCTCAGAAACTCGACCGCCACACCGAGGGAGACTACCGGGTCTTTCGGCTGCCATAAGCTGAGACCGGGGTCCTTGCCGCCCGTTGATGGGGCGGAAACGTGCGCCTTCTCGCCGCGCGCGCGCGCGAGGGCAACGAGATTATCTTTCGCCACCGGATGGTCGGGAGCGTAACGGAGCGCCTCTCGCATGGCGGCTGTGGCGCCATCGACCGCGCCTTGGCGGTAACGGGCGACGCCGCACAGAATCCACAAATCGGCCGAGCGAGGCGCGTATCGAAGGGCGGATGCGAAAGCTTTCTCGGCGCGCTCGGGCTCATTGAGCGCCAACAATGCCTGGCCAACGGCCGAATGGGTCTGCGGTAAAAGCGGCGCCAGCGTGCAGGCTTCATGGGCGGCCCGAAGCGCGCCATCCGCATGCCCCAGCGCCAGCAACGAAAGGGACGCATGCAGGAACGGCAGGGGATCCTCCGGTTGCGATTTCTGCGCCTGTTCGAGTGGCGCGAGCGCCTCGGCGTGCCGCCTATTCCCTTGCAGCGCGATCCCGAGGGAGAGCTGCGTCTGATGGTTCTCGGGGTCTTGCGCTTCCGCCTGGCGCAGAAGCTCGATCGCGCGCGTCAGCTCACCGGCGCGCAAACATTGCAGGCCTTGCTCGCGCAGCGCGGATCGCGGCTCGGCAGCGTCTTTCGACATGCCTTCATTGAACGAGGAATTGGCTGTGTTACCGGTCACTTGTTTTCCACCCGTTCTATGCGGCAATCACGCGCATGTTTTCCAGTGCAACAATATTGCAACAAATTCAATAAAACAGTCCCGGCGACGCAAGGTAAATTAAATCGCATTGGCTACTTGCCAGCAACGACACTCTTGCAGGATTTCGGAGCTGGGGTAATATCGGGACAAGGGCAGGGCGTTCAAAGAATAAATATTGGCCGATACTGGCGTATGCACACGGAGGTCGCGGATCATGGCTTATAGATATCCTCAATTAGAATATCGTCTACCCAGAGATCCGATAGAAAACCGGGCATTAAGACATGCCGAGAGCGAATACCGGGTACTCAGCAGGCACGCGGCCACGTGGGGCCAGACCGACTCCTCCAACGCGAGCGACCGTGAAGGCGGTCGAGTATCGTTCGCCTTCTCAAGCCAATCGGACGCGGGCATTTCTGATCGGCCTATAGGCCGATTTTCATTTTTGCCCTCGGGCGAGGTTGCGACTCCCAAGCTTGCCTCGGGCCAAGCAAACAGCCCATCGGTGACCGTTAGCACGCCTGGAAGCGGGCTCGTTTTTGATAATACTTATACGGCAAATTGCACGGCACAATATGAAGCCTGCATCGTCGCCGCCGAGAAGCAACTCGAAAGTCTGATCAGCACGTCCGACACCATCGTCGTTACGTTCAACGAAGCGAACCAAGGCAATAGCGGCGTCGCCCTCGGCAATAGCAGCAACGGCTGGAACGTGAGTTACGCGAATTTGAGGGCTGCGCTCCTGAAGGTCGCGCCGGGCGACGTTCTGCCCACGACAGATCCCTCCGGCGGCGCCAATTGGTACGTCCCCGCATCCTATGCCCGGATGCTGGGGCTGAATTCCGCCACGGATTCGCCTGACCTCAGCGTCACGCTGAACACCTATTACAGCTGGGACTACGGTCAGGATGTCATCAACGGCCTCACTCACGAATTGTCCGAGGGCGGACTGGGCCGGATCGGCGGTCTCGGCGGCACGAGCGGTAGCGGCGGCGGTTGGAGCACGATGGATTTGTTCCGCTATAATGCGCAAGGCCAAGCGGACTATTCCGACGGCCGGGATGGGAAGGCGACGTATTTCTCTGCCAATGGCGGCTCGACGCTGTCGAACGAGAACCTGCCCGGCAAGGGCGCTCCCACGCTGTCGTACAACAACCAGTATAATTCCAACGGCACGCTGAATAACACGGGTGACACCGCCGATTGGGTCCAGGAGGCGGTCTTCGGCACCACCGGCGGCGGCGAAACGCTGGCCTTGACCCAGACCGAGCTCGATGTGTTGCAGGCGCTCGGCTGGAAAATCACGCTGAGGCAGGACGTTGACGAAACCTCAGGGGCTTGGCAGACCCCCGCCAATTGGAGCACCGGCTCCATGCCGATCGAGCCGCAGGACGTCTACATCAGTGGATCGTCGGTGGTGACGCTCGACTCGAATGTGATCGTGAACAGCATCGCCACGCAAGCCGGCAGCATTCTCGAGATAGGCGACAGCACAGCGACCACCTTGACGGCGGTCGATGGTACCAACCTGAACTCGGAAGACGTCTCCTCCACTGCCACCGGAAATCTCGGCGAGATCTTGGTCTACACCGGGTCCACGTTGCAGATCGGGTATTTTACGGAAACATTCGACAATGCCGGCACTGTGACCCTAGGCAAGGGCGCCGGCGGCAGCGGCAGCGGAGATCTCGACCTTGCCGGCTCGGTCAACCTGACCGGTGGCGGGACGCTCACTTTGGGTGAGTCCGGCACCACCGGGGACATTCTGAACGCGCCGACGACTACCGGCAGCCTGGTCAACGTCAACAACACGATTACGGGCAGCGGTCTGATCGAGCTCAACGGCAGCTTCGACAATCAGGCGGCTGGCGTCATCGAGGCCCAGAGCGATCTTCAGATCAGTGCCGGCACGTTCACCAACGAAGGTGCCATCACCGTCGAAGCCAGTGCCAGGCTGGATTTCGGCCAGGACGGCGCGACGCAATCGATCGACAACACGGGGTCGGTTCTCGTCTTGGCCAATGCCGATCTACAGATCAGCGGTACCTACACGGCGTCGGGCAGCGGCGACATCTACCTCAAGGGCGCCGGCGCCGAAATCACCAGTGACGGCACAGCGGCAACGTTCATCAATGCGAGCACCATCGAGGCCGACAATACGAGCCAGATCGGTGACCCAAACCTGACATTCAGCAACTCCGGGACGGTCGCCGCTTCGTTGTCCGGCAACATACTCTCGATCGCCACCGGCGCGAATAGCATTTTGAACACCGGAACGCTGGCGGCCGGAAACGGCGCAACCCTGGCGATCGATTCGAACCTGAACAATCAGGGTACTTTGACGGCGGGCGGTGTGTCATCGGGCGAGACGAGCACCGGCGCGGTCGACCTTGGACTGGACCATGGCACGGGATCGGCCACCAATACCGGGGCGATTCTCGTCTACGGCGACAGCGACCTCGCGATCCGCGGCAACTACACCGTCTCAGGCAGTGGCGATATCGGGTTCAAGGGCGCCGGCGCGGCTATCACCAGCGACGGGCTTGCCGCGGCCACGTTCACCAATGCGAGCACCATCGACGCGTTGTACACCGGCCAGATCGGCGATGTCGGCATCGAATCGGCCAGCGACCTGACCTTCGTCAACAAGGGCTCGGTCTATGCGTCGGGTTCGGGCGTCGCGCTGACCATCAACACAGGCAGCCTTACTATCTATGATGCGGGCGGATTGTTGGAAGCCGAGAACGGCGCCACCCTGACGATTGACTCCAACGTCTACACAGGGACTGGCGGCACGATCGAAGCGGGTTCCGGTGGCAGTGTGCTGATCAGCGGCACATTGAGCGGTGCAGTTACGCTGGACGCTGCGTCAGGTTCGGTGTTGACATCGACCGGCGGCGGCAGCTTTGCCGGCACCATCACCGGGGCGGGCGAGGTGGTCATCGCCGGGGCGACGACGCTGGATGCGGGCGCCAGCCTGTCGGTCGCCAATTTGCTCGAAACCGCCAATCTGACCCTGTCGGGCGTAAGCCTCACCAATGCGGCGTCCCACACTTTTTCCATCACCCCGGCCAGCGGTGCCACTGTCACGCTGAGGAGCGCTGGCACTGGCAGTTTCACCAATGACGGCAACTTGCGCATAGACGGCAGCGGCACGGCGCTGATCGTGGGACCCTTGATCGATCAAGGCGCTATCTCGGTCACGTCCGGCACTTTGCAGGTCAGCGGCGCGCTCAGTGGCAACGGCTCGCTGGCGATCGGGGCCGGTGCCGAGGCCTTGCTCACGGCTGGCGGCTCATTGACCGAGACGATTTCCGGTGCTGGTACCCTGATCCTAGGGGGCGCTTACAAGTTGAACAAGGCTGACGTGACCGCCGGCACGGTGCAGATCAATTCGACGGGCACGCTCTCCGGCACCGGCACCCTGGCGGGCGCGGTCGTTGACAACGGCACGGTGGCGGCGTCCGGCGGCACGTTGAAGATCGACGGCGCCGTGAGCGGGAGCGGCACGCTTTCGGCGAGTGCGGGTGCGGTGCTTGATCTGTCGGGTGGCGGCAGCTTTGACGGTGCGATCAGCGGCGCCGGCACGGTGACCGTGGCACATACGACGACGCTGCAAGCGGGCGCCACGCTTTCGGCGTCCGACGTGATCGTAACATCCGAACTGGAGCTGGCCGGTGTGGCGGTGACGAATACAGCCGGTCACACCTTTGCCCTCACCGCGGCCTCCGCCGCCAGCACGGCGAAGCTGTATGGTGAGACCGGCGGAACCTTTACCAATGCCGGCAGCCTGATCGCCAATGGCGCGGGGACGGCGAGCGTCAGCGGGTCCTTCACCAATTCGGGGACTGTTTCCGCCCTGAGCGGGACGCTTTCATTTCTGAGCAAGGTCGGCGGCACGGGGGCACTGGATGTGGGCACAGGCGGCACGCTCTCGCTGGGGCTCGGCGCGAGCAGCGGCCAAACGGTGGATTTCCTGGGCACCAACGGCGTACTGGATCTCTCCAATCCGCTCGACTTCGTCGGCAAGATCGCCGGCTTCGGCAGTTCGGACGAGATATTCCTGAAGAACGCGGCCTATACGACATTTAGCTTCAGCAACAACCTGCTCACGGTGAAGGACGGATCCACGACCATCGCCAGTCTCCACATCGCCGAAAGCAGCAACCATTTCTCGCTGCACAACGAGAGCGGTGGCGTGCTGATCACGTTCGGCTAGCCCCTGGGGCGCGCAATGGCGGAGTCCGCCCAGAGCGATCTGTCGCTTGGGGCGCAGATCGTGTCATGGGGCGCACCATCGTGAGGATCAGCAATCTCGCCGAGGCAGCACGGCGCCGCGGCTCCGAGCGTGAACCCTCATTGATACCGGTGGGCCTCTAAGAATGCAAAGTTACTCTGGCGACCAAGCCGCTGTCAGACCTGCCTCAGCCAAGATTCAATCGAGTGCCTTACAGGCACTAATGACGGTCGCAGCACGTTTGGGGCTCGAGGTGAAGCCGGAACAGCTGCAGCGCCGCTTCGCCTTGACCGAAGGCGACATCAGCAATGAACTGTTGGTGGCCATTGCGCGCGATCTCGGCATGGAGGCAAAGGTCCTTCGGGTGGCTTTTACCGAGCTGCCGCGCTTGGCCAAGACGCTCCCGGCGATTCTTCGCGCCAAGGATGGTGGCGCCCTGATTCTGGAGGGCGCCCGGTCCGATCCCATGAGAGGCGCCGTGGCCATCATCCGTGACCCGGCTTCTCCCGAGGATGAACAATTCGCGATCGAAGAAATTCACCTCGCCGAAATCTGGGAAGGCGAGGTCATCCTGGTCAAGCGAACTCATCTAAATCGGGACGAGAATGCGCCCTTTGGGCTTGCTTGGCTCGGTGGGCAAGTATTGCGCGAGCGAAAGCTGTTCGGCGATATCGCCGCTGCCGCCCTCGTCAATACAGTGTTCACCTTGGCGCCGCCTTTTGTTTTCATGGTGGTCCTGGATCGCGTCCTCGTCAATCACTCGGTATCGACCTTGAACGTGATCGTCGGCGCCATCATCATCTTGCTGATTTTCGAGACCATTCTCGGCTACTTGCGACGTATTCTCACGCAGATCGCCACGACTCGCATCGATGGGCGATTGAACCTCTATATCGTGGAACGCTTGCTCAAGCTCCCGATGGATTATTTCGAACGCAATCCAACCGGGAAGACCCTGGGCAAACTCGGTCAGATCTGGCTCATTCGAAATTTTCTGACGGGGCAATTGTTCGGTGCCTTTCTCGACGCAGTTCCGCTGCTCGGATTGGTACCGGTGATGCTCTTCTTGGATTGGCGACTGTCATTGATGGCATTCGCTCTGGCCGGTATCATTTTCTTCATCGTTCTCGCCTTCATGAAGCCCATGGCCTTGCGGCACAAGCGAGTCACGGAGGCGGAGACACGCAAAGGATCGCACCTGGTCGAGACGATCTATGGCATCAAGACCATCAAGTCCCTCGCGCTAGAGGGACGGCGTTGCAAGGAATGGGATCGATATGTGGCCGAGGCCACCGCTGCCCGGCACGATCTCGGTTTGATGGCGAATTATCCTCAGACATTGTCGCTGCCGTTCGAACGACTGATCTATTCGGGGTGTTTCGCAGTCGGTGCCTACATGGTTCTGGCCAGTCCGGATGCCATCCAACCCGGCGCGCTCGTGGCGTTCTCCATGCTGTCGATGCGCCTCGCCGCCCCTCTCGTGAAGATCGCCAATTTGCAGCTGGATATCGCCGAAGTCAGGGCTGCCATCTCCGAGGTCGCGTCCGTCGTCAACGTGTCCCCCGAGGAAAGCCGCGCGAATGGACTGCGCCTCTCGATCAAGGGCGAAGTGACATTCAGTGATGTCCGCTTCCGTTATTCGGCCGGCGCCCCCTTCGCACTGGACGGCGTGTCGTTTACGGTGCCGGCGGGCACCATGCTCGGCATCATGGGGCGCAGCGGTTCGGGCAAGACGACGGTGACGCGGCTCATGCAGCGTCTGAACACGAGTTACGAGGGCATCATCAAGGTCGACGGTATGGATTTGCGCGAGATCGATTTGATGCACCTGCGAACGCACATTGGCGTCGTGCCGCAGGAGAATTTTTTGTTCTCGGGCACGATCCGAGAAAATATCGCCATGGCCAAGGGCGATGCGAGCTTCCAGGAGATCGTACGCGCCGCACAACTCTCCGGTGCGGAGGAGTTCATCGAGCGACTACCGCGCGGCTACGATACGGTCCTCGAAGAGGGCGCAACGAACCTGTCCGGCGGACAGCGGCAACGCCTGGCGATCGCCCGCGCGTTGCTGATCGATCCGCCCGTATTGATCTTGGACGAAGCGACCAGTGCACTGGATGCCGAGAGCGAAGCCATCGTCAACGCGAATCTCAAGCGCATGGCGAAGGGCCGAACGGTGATCTCGATCTCCCACCGACTGTCCATGTTGGTGGAGGCCGATGCCATTCTCGTGTTGGAGCGCGGCCGGGTCTACGACCTTGGCACTCACGCCGATTTGTTACAGCGCTGCGATATCTACAAGACCATGTGGCACCAGCAAAATCGCCATCTCGAGCCACGCGAGCCCGAGCTGCAGCGGGTGGTCGGGTCGGGAGCCCAGCGATGAGTGGCGGGTCGCTGGCGCCTCGCCGCGGCTTGGCGCTGCGACGCCGGCCGGACGTGGTCGGGGATGTCGTCGGGGCGTTCGAATCCGAGACCGCGGCCGTCTTTCTGAGAACGACCCCCGTCAACGAGCACATTATCCTCTATGTGCTGGCCGGTATGTTCGCGCTGGGTCTTGTACTCTCGGCCATCGTCAAACTCGACAAGGTCGTCACCGGTATCGGACGGATCGTCCCGGCGGCCGGACCTCTCTATGTCTCGCCATTCGATACGGGAATCGTACGACAGGTGTTGGTGAGAGAAGGGGATATCGTCAGGAAGGGCCAGGTGCTCGCGACCCTGGATCCCACCTTCACGAGCGCCGATCTCACCGAATTGAAACAAAAATTCGCCCGCGACGAAGCGGCGGTTACTCGATTGGAAGCCGAACTCGCGGGTCAGCCCTATGTGGGGTCCGCGTCCGATCCGGCGCAGGCACTACAGATGGCGATCTGGCAGCAGCGCAAGGCCGAATACGGCTACAACCTGGCGGATTTCGATGCACGCATTCGAAGCGCGCAATCGCAAGTGCAACAGTATGAATCCGATACTCGTGAATATGAGAAACGCCTGAAGCTGGCCGAGGACGCGGAGAAGCTTTATCAGCCGCTGCTCGAAAAGGGGTACGTGTCGAAACTGCAGCTCATGCAGGCCACCGACGGGCGAACCGAGATCAAGCGTCTCGCGGCAGATGCCGAGAACCAGATGATCTCCTTGCGTCAGACCTTGTCTTCTTTGCGCGCGCAGCGCGAGGCCTTCATCCAAAAGTGGAACAGCGACGCGGCTACCGAACTCGTCACCGATCGCAACGATCTCGACGTGACCCGTCAGAATCTGCAAAAAGCGCAAAAGATGAGTGATCTCGCGAGTATCGATGCGCCGGCGGATGCGATCGTGCTCAAGATCGGCAAGGTGTCTTCCGGCTCCGTGGCGAGTGGGACGCAGACGGCGTCGATCGATCCCTTGTTTACGCTGACACCCTTGGCCGGTCCCTTGGAGGCCGATGTCAACGTCGGCGCTGAGGATATTGGATTCATCAAGCTTGGCGATCCCGTGCAGATCAAGCTCGATGCCTATCGTTATTTGCAGCACGGGACGGCGAAGGGGGTCATCAAGACCATCAGCGAGGGTTCATTCACGACCAACGAGAATAACGCGCCCGTACCGCCTTATTTCAAGGTGCGGGTGCAGATCAAGGACGTGCATCTGCGCGAAGTTCCCGCGGATTTCCGCTTGATTCCCGGCATGACCTTGGCGAGCGACATCATGGTCGGACATCGCACCATCCTTTCGTATCTGGTCGAGGGTGCGCTGCGAACCGGCTCGGAGGCGATGCGGGAGCCTTGAAATGTGCATTTTCCCCGAAGGCGCGACCGAAGCGTAGAGTACGGATGACTCGATCACGATTTCGATTATTGTCATTAGCGGCGTTGGCGGCGATCTGCCGAGCGACCGAATCTCTCGCTCAGGCTGGTACGCCCTTCGATCCCTTCAATACCGATGGAGCGCTTCGTCTCGACACGGCGGCGCTTGCCGATCCGCTCGGACATGACTGTGTCATTCCGGGCGGCGCGCTGACGTTTCCAGCAGCCGTCAATATGGCCTTGTGCCGAAACCCCAAGACGCGGTCAGCCTGGGCGTCGGCGCATGCACAAGCGGCAGCGCTCGGTTCCGCGGAAAGCGCTTGGCTGCCGTCGGTCTCGATCACGGGCGAGCGGGATCGCACTTACGGACCACATCCCGATATCGAGGGCAGTATCGTGCAAGGCGCGCAGAATTCGGGTGATGCGACCGCCAACCTGACGTGGACCCTGTATGACTTTGGCGCGCGCAACGGACGCATACGCGGCGCGCGTAGTCTGCTCGATGCTGCGGCCGCCATGGCGGGCAGCGTTGCGCAACAACTCGTCAGTACCGTGGTCCAAGCGTATTACGGCGTGGTCGCCGCGGACGCCGATTTGGAGGCGGCGAAGACCACCGAAGAGGTGACTTCCCATAGCCTCGAGATCGCTCGGTCGCTGCGCGAAGGCGGCTTGGGGACGCTCGCCGACGTGCTGCAAGCCGAGACGGCGCACGGCCAGGCCGTGCTCGCGCGAATCCAAAGCGTGGCGGCCGCCAAGAGTGCCCACGGAAACCTGTCCGTGACCTTGGGGCTCGCTGCGGACGAGGGCCTGAGGCTAGCCCCCGAACCCGTGCCGACCGAGGTTCCCGCCCTCAGCGCCCGCATCTCCGATCTCATGGCGGAGGCGGCTCGTCAGCGGCCCGACCTCAAGGCGGCGCAGTTACAACGCGATGCAGCCGAGGCGAATGTGACCGTAGCGCGTGCCGCGGGTCGTCCGACGATCAGCATCGGTGCGCTGCATAATCTCACGACGCAGCCGGGCGAGCAGAACGAAAATTACAATCAAGTGGGCATCAGCATTTCCTGGCCGCTATTCACCGGGTTCAACGTTTCCTATGGAATCCGTCAGGCACAGGCGGTGCTCCGGGAGCAAGACGCGAATCTCGAGCAGGTGGGGTTGAGCGTGTCGCTCGATGTTTGGAATGGCTATTACTCGCTCGATTCAGCCAATCAACAACTGGTGGCGACCGCGTCGCTGACGAAGACCGCGGATGACAACCTGGAGGTGGCGCTGGGACGCTACCAGGCCGGGGTCGGCACCATCGTCGACGTCTTGACGGCGCAGACGGCCGCGTCGGCGGCACGCCATTTGCGCATCAGTGCCGAACTGAGTTGGATGGTTTCGCGAGCACAGCTCGCCTTGGCGCTGGGACGGCTATCGAGCGCTGAACCGCTGATGGATGATTCTTCGGGGCCTTAGCTGGCGGCCCGTGTCAGCGCGAAGCTCGCCTCACGGACCATGCTGCGCAACCGGACATAGGCCTCCTCGCGCCGGCCTCGTGCACAGAGGAACCAGGTTAAGCACAAATTCCGTGCAGTCTGCGATATCTATACCGGATGAGCGTTTCGCGACCAGATTCACCGAATTGCGGTCGCCCTGTTACTCCATGCACGCGCTTCGGTGGCTCATTCAAGGGCTGATCATTGCATCTGCACGCGACTTGGACTCACTGCAATTTTGCGCCGAGCGCGCAATGGCTGGAACCGATTCTCGTCATGCCGAGATATCACCACTGGCACCACTCGTCCCAGAAAGAGGCGATCGAAAAGAACTTCGCCATTCACTTTCCGTGGATAGACAAATTATTCGGGACGCATTATCTCCCCAAGGAATGGTCGACCCAATACGGCTTGGCGGACGAACAGATTGGCGCTGAATGGGAAACTGAAGATCTGCGAAAACACCGCGAAAGCGTTGTTGGCGACGAGCTTGAAAACCCAGCCCGCCGCATCGAGCACGATGATCGCGCACCCGACGAGATTGTATGTTTTCACGGTGAATCTCCGGTTCGCCCTCCAAGCGGAAAATTAGACCCGCTTTCAAATTGAATGTAAATTACGCGAGTCGCACGGCGGTAGAGTGTCCTGAGACTCGATGCACTCAGCGAGCCTGCGATCCTGAGCAAGACCACCCGCCGAGGCCGCTGCAAGATGTCATCACGAATTGCTTCGAGGTTCGCCGCGTTTTTCCTGTGCGCCGGTTCCCTCTTCAGCGCGACCGGCAACGCTGCGGACCCGCCGGTGACCCCCATGACCCCCGACATCGTCCCGAGCCACGACGCGTTCGATCTCGCCCACGCGGACTACGTGAAACGCGTCGAGATGGTACCGATGCGCGACGGTGTGAAACTGTATACGGTGATCCTGTTCAAGAAAGGGACCGGCAATGCACCCATTTTGCTGTCGCGCACCCCGTACGATGCGAAGGCGGCGACCCAGCGCAACATCAGTCCGGTCTTGACCGAGGTGCTGCCCGTCATGGACGCGGAGTTCGTCAATGACGGCTACATCCGGGTCTACCAGGACATCCGCGGCATGCATCATTCCGAGGGCGAGTTCGTGATGACCCGGCCGATCATCGGACCGCTCAATCACACAACGGTCGATGAATCCACCGATGCTTACGACACCATCGATTGGTTGGTGAAGAACCTCCCCGAAAGCAACGGCAAGGTCGGGGTGGTCGGTTCTTCCTACCTGGGATTCACCACGCTCATGGCGGAGATCGATCCGCACCCCGCCCTCAAAGCCGTGGTGCCGGAAAGTCCGATGGTTGACACCTGGATCGGCGACGATGACTTCCACAACGGCGCCTTCCGTGTCGGCTCCTTCGATTATGCACTCGCGATGGGCACCGACAAAGGCGAAGGCGAGCACACGAGCTATGGACCCGGGGATGACTACAGTCTTTATCTCGCCGATGGCTCGCTCGGCAATCACGCCCAGAAGTGGGGCCTCGCCCAAGCGCCATTCAGCCAACTCATACTGCAGCATCCCGCCTATGATCCGGTCTGGTCGCTTGCGGCAGTGGACAAGTGGCTGGCCGATCGTCCCTTCACGGTTCCCACCATGCTCGTCGTCGGTCAATGGGATCAAGAAGACAGTTACGGTGCTCCGGCCGTCTATCGCGCCCTCGAACCGAAGGACAAGGATCACAAGCTGCATCTGGTGATCGGTCCCTGGCGCCATTCGGGCGTCAATCACTACGGCTACGGACTCGGCGATCTGACGTTCACCGGCGATACCGCCGATGAATTCCGCATCAAGGTCATGAAACCGTTCTTCGACCATTATCTGAAGGGCGCACCCGACCCGAAGACCCCCGCCGTGCTGACTTACGCGACGGGGGTCGACCATTGGGAGGCGTCCGAGCACTGGCCTAATGGCCAACCGGTGAAACTCTATCTGCACGATGGCTACACGGCATCCTTCGCCGCGCCGCTGCCGACCAAGTCCGACCATGACGACTATGTCTCGGACCCCGCAAAACCCGTACCCTTCACCCCCCGGCCGATCAAAGTCGCCGACTCCAGCCAATGGACGACCTGGCTGGTGCACGATCAGCGCTTCGTCTCCGACCGACCCGACGTCCTGGTCTACGCAAGCGAGGCGCTCACGCATCCCCTGCACATCATGGGTGCGCCCGGAGTCGATCTGTACGCCGCGACTTCCGGCACCGACAGCGACTGGATCGTGAAACTGATCGACGTCTACCCGGATGCTTCGACCGAAGGTGCACGGTCCGGCGCGCCGGCGCCAAACATGGCCGGCTTCGAGTTGCCCATCGGCATCGAGATTTTTCGCGGCCGCTACGTCAGTGGCTTCGACCAGCCGCGGGCCTTGGTTCCGGGCAAAGTCGAGGAATACCGCTGGACTCTGCCGAACGTCGACCACGTGTTTCTGCCCGGTCATCGCATCATGGTGCAAGTGCAATCCTCGCTGTTTCCGCTCTACGACCGCAATCCGCAGACCTATGTCGAGAACATCTTCTGGGCCAAACCGCAGGACTATCGCAAAGCCACGCAGAGCATCTACCATGCACCGACGCGAGCCAGCTCCGTGATCTTGCCCGTGGCCGACCAATAGCGGTGCGGCGGCGCGGAATGTGCGACCCTGGCATTGCGAGGTTCAAATCCGTTGCGAGCTCACATCGACACCACGCCCATCCAAGCCTCGGCATGCAAGAACTGTGACCGTCCGCTGATCGCCGGGTCGCGCTACTGTGCCGAATGCGGCCAGAAGGCCGCGACACATCGCTTGACCCTGCATGAGATCGGCCACGACACGCTGCATGCGCTCTTGCACGTCGATCGCAGTGTCTTGTCGCTGATCCGGGCGCTCGCGCTGAGGCCGGGTTACGTGGCGCTCGATTACGTTTCCGGACGGCGCATGCGCTATTACGGCCCGTTTCCTTTTCTCATCGTGAGCGTGGCGCTCACCTCGACGGCGATCGCGCTGACCGATTTTCCCGCCGTCACGTCCGAGACGCCGAATGCGGTCGGCAGCTTTCTGCAGCACCACGTCAACCTGATCTGGTTCGTCAGCGTACCGATCATCGCGGCCGCCTTGCGTGCGCTCACCCCGCGCGGGCCGTTCAACTATGCCGAATATCTGGTGCTCGCGGCCTATTACGCCGGCATGCGCTGCTTGTTCTTCACGGTCGTGAATGTCTGCGGTTGGTATGTGCTGAGGCCCGACCCGCCCGTCGCGAAAACCCTGTATCTGGCGCTCATGCCGACCTCACCCCTGTATCTCGCCTTTACCTGCGCGCAATTCCTGCCCGGATCGAAGTGGCTCGGCGCCATCAAGGGCGTCGCCGCCTGGGCAATCACCTATGTGGCGACACTTGCACTCGTCTTCGCCGCCAGCAGCGTCGGGCAGCTATTCACGCGCTAGTGACCGCCGCGCCGACACGCCCACCTCAGCGTCGTCGCACCGCCTCGATTGCCGCGATCGCGCCATACATGGCGGGCGTGATCCCGGGGCCCGCGTCCTCGGCGCGAAAATTCACGATCGAATGCCCGACGAGCACGCAGTACATCACGCCCGCGATCGGCTTGTTGGCGACGATGCCGGTCCAGCGTCCGCGGGCGGCCGGCAAGCCCGCGAGCGAGACGCGCTCGATCTCGGCAAGTTCGAGGTGATCCTCGGTACGAGCGATACCGCGGACGAATTCCAGCAAGTAGTGTCGTGCACCCTCGAATCGATCCTCAGCGCTGGCATCGTCGAACGCGGCTCCGCCGTCGAGGACCGAGACTTGCAGCAAGGTCGTGTCGGTCGTACCGGGCCGTCGTTTGGTCCACGCGGTCGTGACACCGCCGTCAGTCTCGCTGCTCGCCGGCGGATCGAAGCCGTCCGGCACGGCCAGGAACAGCGGACCGATATCGGCGGCGAAGGATGGCGCAGCGCCGAGCAGCGCCGCGATCGACATGCAACCAAGCAAGCTCGCCGGACCCCGCAACCAACACCTCCGGGTTCAACGCCTCGATTCTACGCGGCGGCGCTCCGCTGCGCGTCTGCAGCAGGGCTGCCCCCGGCGAGCACGCATAGTGCTTATAATCGCGCGTTCGAGGCGGGAGCCTTTGCCGAACGACGCAACGCTGCGTTGCATCGTGAATCAACTTTAGCATGGCGCTGCTGCGATGCCACGGCGGCGATAGGTCCGCGCTGCTGCCGTTCAGATCTCGCCGAAGCCGCGCCCCGTCGCGCTGTCGGCGGCGTGGCGGATCCAAGCATCCTGCAGATCGAGTTCGCGCTCGACACGCCGGCGCGCTTCATCGCTGAGTTTATCCGCCGCGAACTGAGCGGCGATGCTTGCCCGTTCCGCCGCCACGAGTTGCAGCTGTACGTCGGCGGCATCCGCCGCGGGAGCCCCTTCGATCGCTGCGTCCGCAGTCTGTATGAGGTCGATGCGCCGATCTTCATGCAGCCGCCGCAAGCTCGCGGCCGAGCGGCTCAAGACACGCTCGCGCTCGAGTTCGTCGAGCCGAACGAGCACCGCCTCGACCCCCGAAATCCGCGCCGCCACTTCTGCGCGCTTCTCCGCCTCCGCTTCCTGCGCACCGACCCGGTCGAGGCCCAGTCGGCGAATCACCGTCGGCAGGGCCATACCCTGACCGACGAGCGAACTCAAAATCACGCAAAAAGTTACGAACAGAATCAGATCGCGCTCAGGGAAAGGGGCTGCGCCCACGGTTTGCGGGATCGACAGCGCGGCGACCAGCGAAACGACGCCGCGTATGCCGGTGAAGCCGACGAGAAAAATGCCTCGCCAGCCGAGCGTGCCGCGGTCGGCGGGTCTGCGCCAAAAAAAACGTCGCCAGTAGCTCGCCGAAAAGACCCACACGAAGCGCACGACGATCACGACGACGACGGTGATCGCGGCCGCCCAGAGCATGCGCGTCCAGGCATCGGGGTTCGCACCCTCGATCACCGCGCGCGATTGCAGGCCGGTGAGGAAGAAAACGATGCCTTCGACGATGTAGACCACCAGCCCCCAGACGAAAAAACCCTGCAAGCGTGTTGCCGACGAGATCAGGGCAGGTCCGTGCCAACTCGTGTAAAGGCCCGCTGTCACGGCCGCGAGGACGCCGGATCCGCCCAGGTAATGCGGCGGCCAGAACGCCATATAGGGAGTCAGCAAGGCCAGGATCATCTCGACGTCGGTGTCGTTCGACCAATGTCGCAAACGCAGCACGCCCCATCCAACGGCCACACCCCAGGCGATTTCCGCGGTCACGATGCCAGCGAAGTTCAGCGATGCCGCAACCATGGAGATGTGGCCGGTGGCTACGGCAGTGACCGCGAACGTCAGCAGGATCAGGGCCGTGGCGTCATTGACGAGCCCCTCGCCTTCGAGCACGGTGAGAATTCGCTTTGGTACCGACAAGCGTTTCGCGATCGCCATCGGCGCCACCGGATCCGGCGGGGAGACGACGGCACCGAGTACGAGGCCGACTGCCCAGGGCATGTGCAGCAGCCAATGCACGGCTGCCGCGACCGTGAACGCGGTCCACAACACGCAGCCCACCGCCATCAGCATGATGGAGCGCAGGTTCTTCTGGAATCCCCGCCAGCTCATCCCCACGCCCGCGTAATAAAGCAGCGGCGGTAACAGCAGCAGCAGCACGAAATCCGGGTGGAGCGTCACGCGGGGAAATTTCGGCAGAAATGCCAGGCCTGCGCCCACCGAGACCAGCAGGATCGATTGCGGTACTCGCATGCGCCGCGCCAAGAGGCTGGTCAGGGCCGTCATGACGATCATCGCGAAGCCGACGAACAAGTTGAAGTCGTTGTTTGACATAGTGTCAGGATACTCGCGGTGGCGGGACTCGCGAAGCGAGCCGCAAGGCGGCTACAATATTGTGCAGTTTGAATCCACCCTGGCCGCCCGCGCGAATATCCATACAAGGGGCGATTGATGAGTCCGTCCGTGCTTCAGCGCATTGCGAGCGGTGATCGGTACGCCGTGCGCCTCTGCATCGACGACTACGGTGCGCTCGTCTGGAGCCTTGCGCGGCGCTTATCCCGCACGGCTGCGGACGCCGAAGACGCGGTTCAGGAGATCTTTCTGGACGTGTGGAAGAGTGCGGGCCGCTTCGACGCCTCCCAAGGTTCGGAAAAAATGTTCATCGCGATGATTGCCCGCCGCCGCTTGATCGATCGTCTGCGCAAGACGAGCGCCGAGCCCCCCATGGAAGCGGTCGAGGCGCTCGAAACGATTGCCTGGTCCGACCCGGGCACGGCGTCCCAGACAGCCACCGAGGCCGAGCGGGCGATGCGAGCCCTGCACCAGCTCAGGCCCGAACAACGCCAGGTTCTCGAATTGGGCCTGCTGCAAGGCCTTAGCCAGTCCGAGATCGCGGTGCGCCTGGGCTTGCCCCTGGGCTCAGTCAAGTCCTTGATGCGCCGCGGTATGATGAAAATCCGTGACATCATGAACATCGACACGCAAGGCATCGTGGTGAGGAACTGATGGCCGGCATGGAACAGCCGCCGGAAGAGGTTCTCGATTTGCTCGTCAAGGAGCTGACCGAGGGTCTCACGCCGGATGAGCAAGGTACCCTCGCCGCGGCGGCGCCCGAGCCGACCGGCGATTATCGTCGCGGCTTCGAGCGCACCGCGGCCGCAATCAGCCTCGCGGCTGCGACGGTCGATCGCGAGCCGCTGCCCGCCCCCCTGCGCGAGCGGCTGGAGCGCGCCGCGGAGGCTTTCGTTGCGGCCAATATGGGCGTCCCAGCAGCACCCCCCGCTGCGCACGCCGCTGCGCACGCCGCCAACGACGGTGGGCGCGATCCGGTGCGCGCAGCGGCTGCGCTTGGTCGCGCCCCCGCGGCAGGATGGTGGGCCGCCGCCGCTTGTCTGGTGCTCGCCCTATTCGCATGGTTGAGGCCGCCGCAGACGATCTTCACGCCCGCGCTGACGGTGCAGCGGGAGCCGCCGCAACCGGAACTCACCGCGGAGATGCGCCGCGCCGCCCTGCTCGCGCGGGTCGATACGCTGAAAATACCGCTGGGCGCAACCAAGGACCCGGCCGCGGCGGGCGTGACCGGGGACATCGTCTGGGACAGCCAAGCGCAGCGCGGCTACCTGCGCTTGGTGGGATTGCGCTACAACGACCCGAGCACACAGCAATATCAGATGTGGATTTTCGACGGCGACCGCGATCCACGCTACCCGGTCGACGGTGGTGTCTTCAATGCACCACGGGACGGCCAAGCGGTCGTCATCCCGATCCACAACGCGATTCCGGTGCATTCGCTCAAGGCCTTCGCGGTCACGGTCGAGAGAGCCGGTGGTGTCGTCGTATCGGCGCGCGAGCACGTCGTCGTGCTCGGCCAGGCAAGCTAGTCAGAGCAGAGCGAGCTTGCGCTCCTTGAGCGAGGGCGGCGTCCATTGATAGATCCAGGTCTCGGTCAGCGGCCGGCCCTGGATGCGCAAGTAAAGCCGCAAGTCGATCGGTGCCACGCTGTCGTCGGGCGGCCGCACGTCGAACAGCGCACGATACCCGTTGAATTCGGCGACATAGTGCGCCGTCACGTGTTCGGTGGTGCCGTGCGACGCAGTAATGACGGCTTCCACTTCGGCGTCCTTCGCGAGCGCACCCAATTCGCCACCGGCAAAATCCACGGCAAAATGCCATGAATAGAAGGTCCGCTTCAGACCCACCGTGCCGCCGATGCCGGTACGAGTCGCGATCGTAATTCCGAGCGGCGATGCAAACGGCATCTGCGTGCCCCAATACAGGCGATAGCTGAAAAGCAGCTCCTGGCCGGGCTTCGGTTTTTCGCTCGGATTCCAAAACACGACGATGTTGTCGAAGGTCTCGTCCACGGTCGGAATTTCGACCAGCTGCACCGCACCTTTGCCCCAGCCGCCGTTCGGACCCAAGCGCGGCTCGACCCAGAGACTCGGTCGCTTGTCGTAATAGACGCCATCGTCCTGGTAATGGTCGAAATTCCGGTCCCTTTGCAGCAGCCCGAAGCCGCGCGGATTGTCGTCGAAATACGAGTTCAGATGCAGCTGCGCCGGGTTGACCAGCGGCCGCCAGATCCATTCGCCGGCGCCGGTCCAAAGCGACAATCCATCCGAATCGTGAATCTCCGGCCGCCAATCGTTCGCACCGCGCCGATCGTTCTCGCCGTAAAAGAACATGCTGGTCAGCGGCGCGACGCCGAAGCGCTCGATCGTCTTGCGCGGATAGAAGGCGGCGTCGACATCCTGGATTTGCGTGCCGCCCGGGGCGATCGTGATGCGCAGCGCTCCCGCGACGCTGGGAGAATCCATCAGGGCGTAGAGCGTCAATGTGCCCGCATCCTTGGTCGGTCGTTCGAACCAAAAGGCCGTGAAGCGCGGAAATTCCTCGGGCCTGCCGAGAGCCGTGTCGACCGCGAGCGCGCGCGTCGAGAGACCGTATTGGCGCGTGTCGCTGCCGACCGCGCGCCAGTAGGCCGCACCCAAGAAGGCCGCGACATCGGCTCTCCAGTTGGTCACGAATTGGACGCGGAAGCCGGCAAAGCCTTGGCTGTCCTTCAGCGCAGCCGGGTCCACGCCGCTCTGTGCGAAGTCGAACATGGCCGGGTCGTAGACGATCTCGTGCGCGAGGCCGTCGACGACTTCGAACATGCGCACCGGTTCGGTGAAACCGCGGCCGACGTGAAAGAACTGGATCCGGAATGCATAGCCGTCATCCGCCCACAGGGCGTGATCGGCGCGGAAGCGCAGCGAGTTGTATTGATCGTAGCTGAGGCTGGCGAGCGCGGCGGGCAATGCGTTCTTCGGCGGAACGTACAGGTTGCTCGCGAGCCAGCGGGCCTGACCTTTGATCCAGGCGAAATCGAACGGCTGCGGCGGCGAGCCGGCCGCAGGCATCTGTGCGCCCCAGGATAGATCGACGCCGGCCAGCTGCCCGGTGGCCAGAACCAGTGCGGAACGCAAAATTTCCCGTCGGCGAAGCATGTGTCGACCTCGATCGATTCAAATGATGTAAGCGGGCTTGGGTGCATCCGGCAGGGCGGCGAGCCGTTCCAGCAGACCGCCGTTGCCCGCCACCTGCACGCGTTCGAGCGCGGTGAGCCAACCCAGGGCTTCCTCCAGCGTGCGCGCCTCGAGCAGCTTTTGTTCCGCCGTCAGCGCGTGCGCATCCGGCTGACCGCGCGTAGCCGCGGGCTTGGCAAGATTACCGTGCACGTGCGCATGGCGAGCCTCGGGGTTGCGGGCGAGAAAATGCAGACCATCCTCCGGCAGCGGCTCCGCGACGGCGATCAACTCCTGGCGTCGCCGTACGAGCGCGGGCCGTTCGGTCTCCTCGGGCGTGCGCAGCAGTGCGACTTTTTCGAGCGCACGGCCGATCTTCTCGCTGCCGCTGGCCCGCGACAGCAGCACCGACAGGAACAGGCCGAGCAGTGCCGGGGAAACCCAAGGAAGCAGCGCGGGCGCGAGAAACCACACGGTCGCGGCGGTGATGCACGCAATCAGCACGTGCCGGTTGTGGAACGACCAGACCTCCGCCCAGGAGCCGCCGCCCTCGCGCCGCTGCGGCTTCCAGCCGGAATCGCGGCCCATGAGAATCTCGAAGACGTACCGGCTTTGGATCAGCATCAGGATCGGTGCATAGAGCGCCGACAGGATGATCTCGAAAATCACGCTCGCGCAGATGCCGATGACGCCTCCGGCACCGGCACGGATGCGCTTCGAGAGCAGCGCGCGCACCAGCCCCAGCATTTTCGGCACGAGCAGCACGACCATGCTGAACCAGAACAACGACATCATCAGTTCCGTGTCGAACCGCGGCCAGGTGGGAAACAATTGGAAGTCCTGGCTGAAATACTCCGGACGGATCAGGCGTGCCTGCAAGGTCAGTGCGAATCCGAGCGTCAAGAGCAACAGCCACAGCGGCGACGACAGATAGCTCATGATGCCGATCCCGAGATGCAAGCGGCTCGTGAGGCGCAAGCCGGAGGAACCGATGATCTTCGTATGCTGCAAATTGCCCTGCGCCCAGCGACGATCACGGACCGCGATGTCGATCAAGGACGGCGGCGACTCCTCCCACGAACACCCGAGTTCGGTGGTCATGCGGACTTTCCAGCCGGCGCGTCGCATCAGCGCCGCCTCCACGAAGTCATGCGACAGCACATGTCCCCCGAAGGGTTTGCGGCCCTTCAGTTGCGGCAGTCCGCAGCAGGCCGCGAATGCCGCGATGCGGATGATCGCGTTGTGACCCCAATAGTTGCAGCTGTCACCCGACCACGCGGCGAGTCCCCGGGTGATCACGGGTCCGTAGACGCAGGCGGCAAATTGCTGCAATCGCCCGAAGAAAGTCCGGGCGCCGATCAATTGCGGCGCCGTTTGCAGAATGCCGAGTCCCGGATCGGCCTGCATGCTCTCGGCGAGGCGCAGCAGCGTCGGTGCGTCGATCAGACTGTCGGCATCGAGCACGATCATATAGTCGTAGCGCCCGCCCCAACGCTTGACGAAATCCTCGATGTTGCCCGACTTGCGCGCGAGGTTCTGCCAACGTCTGCGGTACCAAACCGCCAAGCGGCCCGCGAGCGCCTGACGCAGCCGCTCGACACAGACGGTTTCCCGGATCCAGGCGTCAGCATCGGTCGAGTCCGACAACACGACGATCTCGAAGCCGCGGTGCGCGTCGAGAGCGATCAAGGCTTCGGCCATCGCCTGCAGCGCCGTCATGGTACGACGCGGGTCCTCATTGTAGATGGGCATCACCAGCGCCGTGAGCGAGGCATTGGCCGAGCTATCTCGCTCCGGAACCCGTTCGCGGCGCTTCGAGGCGCCCGCGAGCACCGAGCCCGCCGAAAACGCGATCCAGCCCAGGGACACAGCGAAGAAGAAAATCATCAGGCCCTGCAACAGCGTCATGCTGGCGAAGCGCACGACCTGGAGCATTTGATAAGTGCCGTAGGCGCTCACGCCGAGGGTCACGGTCACCAAGATGCAGCGCGCGAACAGCACGGCTGCTGACATACCGACGCGTTCGCGCCGCGGCGGCACACGGCGCAGATCCTGCGGCGGCATGGGGGCGGGCGAGTCCGGCGGCATCCCGGCGGCGCCCGCGCTCGCGCCCGAGGGCACCGCTATCGCCGCGCCGACAGGCCGGTCCAAGGTCAGCTTGCGGTCCATCGATACAGCCAGGTTTCGGTGATGGGGCGATTGTCACGCACGACGCGTAAGCGTAACTCGATCAGGTCCGCGCCGTTCGGATCGAGTTCGAAACTTGCCCGCAAGCCGTGGATGCCCAGATTGGGGAGCAGCATGACATTCGAGATTCGACCGGCCGAGGCGCCGAGGTCGATGCGCATGCCGTCGGTTTGTTCGCCCGCGCCGACGAAATCGATCTGGAAGACCCGCCGGCGGCCGTCGATGCTGGCGCCCGAGCGCGTTGCAATCGTCATCCCGATGCCCTCGGGCAGCTTCGGCATCGGCAGCCATCCCATGTGATAGGCGAAATGCACCGGGTGACCCGGTGTCAAGGTGGCGGCTGGACGAAAAAAGGCAACGATGTTGTCGTTCGTCTCTCGGCCCGAGGGGATCTCCACGAGTTCCACGGCGCCCGGCCCCCATTCGCTGCGCGGTTCGATCCAGGCGCTGGGACGTCGTTCATATTGCGCATCCAAATCCTCGAAATCGCTCTGGCGACGCGAGCGCTGGATCAGCCCGAAGCCCTGTGGCGGCTCGCTCGTGAAGGTCGAGACCTGCAGTTTCAGCGGATTGGCAAGCGGCCGCCAGAGGTGCTCGCCGCTCTTGGCCGTGATCTGCAGCCCGTCGGAATCGTGGACCTCGGGCCGGTAGTCATCGAGGCGGCCGCGATTGGTCGCGTCGAACAGAAACATCGAGGTCAGCGGCGCGATGCCGACGACACGCAGATCGACACGCGGAAACAGCGTCATATCCACGTCCACCGAGGTTTCAGCGCCGGGCCGGATCGTGAATCGATATGCCCCGGTGGTCGACTCGCTGTCGAGCAGCGCATACAGAACGAGTTCGGTCGCCGCACGGCTCGGCCGTTCGATCCAGAAGTGCGTGAAGCCCGGGAATTCTTCACCGGACGGCTCGGCCGTATTCAAGGCGAGGCCGCGACCCGAGAGACCGTAAACCTCGCCTGCGGCGACCGCGCGAAAATAGCTTGCGCCCTGGAACACCAGGAACTCGTCCCAGACCTTGCTCGAGTTGATCCGGCTGCGGATGCGGAAGCCGGACAGCGGCAGCGGCGCCGTGGGCGGCGGCGGCTGCACTCCCGGACCGAACAGGAACATGCCGGCGTTCGCATTCAGGTCGACGAATTGGCCGCGCTCGAGCACCGAGATGCCGACGGCGTTTTGGAAATTGAATCCCACGGGCAACAAATCGAGCCTGAAGGGTAGATCGTCGTCGTGCCAGATGTCATCCTCGGTATTGAAGCGAATGCCTCGATACTGGTCGGGCGAGAGCCGCTGCAGCCACGCCGGCATCGTGCTGCGCGGCGGCACATACGCACTGGCGGAGCGGCGCTTGGCTTCCGCCAAGACGTTGTTGAAGGTGAATTCGTAGGCGGGTGCGGCCGGCACGGGCGCTCGCAGGTTCGCTGCCGCGGCAATGACCGCAAAAAAGATCAGGACGGATCCCGAGCAAAAAGACTGCAGACGCAAAACCGGCAAGGCAAATCCCCAATCAGCCAGGACCGGCCGCATGATCCCGTGTGGCAAGCCGCACATTCCACTGGCGCCGTTCAGCGACAGCCCCTCATCGTTCAGCCGCCTACCATGATGAAAGCGATCGTCCCTGTCAACGGCCGTGGATGGCGACGGGGCCGATGCAGACGGACTGGTATAGTGTTCCGCCATGAAATCGCAGGAACCGCAATGCGCCGCGGCCGTGTTCATGGTGCATCCGGCGCGATTTGGGTTCAACCCGGAGACGGCCGAGTCGAATGCGTTCCAGCAGCCGCCGCAGAGCGTCGCTTGCGACACGCTAGGCAGCAACATCGAACACGAATTCGCCACGCTGGTTGCTGCCCTGCGGGTCGCCGGAGTGACGGTGATCGTCGGCGAGGACACCCCATGGCCGGTCAAACCGGACGCGATTTTCCCCAATAATTGGGTCAGTTTCCATCACGACGGCACGGTCGTGCTCTACCCGATGCTCGCGCCCAACCGACGTCTGGAGCGTCGCGAAGAGCTGATCGAGAACTTGCGCCGCGCAGGATCCTATCGGATCACGCGCACGATCGACCTGAGCGGGCATGAGACCAGCGGCAAATATCTCGAGGGCACCGGCAGTCTGGTTCTCGATCGCAGCGCGCATATCGCCTATGCCTGCTTGTCGCCGCGGACCGATCTCGATGTGCTCGGGCGCTTCGCTCAGCAGTTGGATTACGAACTTGTCACCTTCGAGGCGGTCGATGCGCGGGGCATGGCGATCTACCATACGAACGTCATGATGTCGGTCGGCACGCGCTGCGCGGTCGTATGCGCCGCCGCGATCCGTACCCCGCAACAACGCGATGCGGTCAGCACGAAGCTGCAAGCAACGGGTCATCAGATCGTCGAGATTTCGCTCGAACAGATGCAACGGTTCGCGGGCAACGTGCTCGAACTCGCCGGCGCGCAGGGTCCGCTGATCGCCATGTCGACGACGGCTTGGACGGCGCTGCTGCCCGCGCAACGACGCGAGCTCGAGCGCCACGGCGAAATCCTCAGCGTCGAGGTGCCGACGATCGAACGCATCGGTGGCGGCAGCGTGCGCTGCATGCTCGCCGAGGTTCACCTGCCGGCGCGCGGCTGAAGCCGGTAGTGATGTCATACTAGCTGCATGCTCGAACTTGGGTTGAAAGCGCTCATCGCCTACTTGATCGGCGCGCTGCCCGGCAGCCTGGTCCTTGGGTCGCTGCGCGGCGTCGACATTCGTGCCCTGGGCAGCGGCAATGCGGGTGCGACGAATGCCTTGCGCACCCAGGGCCGGTGGTTTGCGCTCGCCGTGCTGCTGTTCGATATCGGCAAGGGCGTGCTGGTCGTTTGCTGGTTGCCGCTCGCATTCTTCCCGGGTGTGGGTTTCGATCCCGCGGTGTCGCGCACCTGGCTGCAGCTCGCTTGCGGCCTGGCCGTGATCGTCGGTCACGTGTATCCGGTCTGGTATGGCTTTCGTGGCGGCAAAGGCGCGGCCACGGTCGTTGGCGTCGTCGCGGCTCTGGAGCCCCGGCTGTTGGTGCCCCTGGTCGGTGCCTGGTTGCTGGTCTTGGTGCTTTCTGGATTTGTCAGTCTCGCGACCATGGTGGCGGGCGTTGCCCTGGTTGCATCGATCTGGCTGCTGGTGCCCGGCAATATCCCATTGTTGGCATTCGGTGCCGTGCTCGCGCTGTTCATCGTGTTCACCCATCGCAGCAATATCGCGCGGTTGTGGGCCGGCAAGGAAAATCGTCTGCGCCGACTATGGCTTCTTCGTCCACGGAGCATCTAGTTCACCCGGCCTTGCTCGTCTTGCTCGCCGACGGCGAGCTGCGATCGGGACCGGGCCTGGCCGCGGAGCTCGGGGTCAGCCGGGCGGCGATTTGGAAAGCCGTCGGGCGACTGCGTGCGCAGGGCATCGAGATCGAGGCGACGGCTCGCCGTGGCTACCGGCTCTTGCGGCCCGTTGAACTCCTCGACGCGAAGGTGATGCGCGGCGAACTTTGCGCGACATCGCGTTCGGCGCTGCATCGGCTCGAGTTGTTGTTCGAGGTCGACTCGACGAATACGCATCTGCTGGAGGCCGCGCCGCCGCCCTGTGGACAGGCGGATGCCTGCCTCTGCGAGTTGCAGCATGCCGGACGAGGTCGTCGCGGCCGACGCTGGGCGCTGCCGTTCGGTTCCGGTCTTGCCTTGTCGCTCGCTTGGAGTTTTCGCGATGCGACGCGCGATCTGCCTAACTTGAGCCTCGCAGTCGGTGTCGCCGTGGTGCGGGCCCTGAGTCGCCTCGGCGCGCGCGACATCCGCCTCAAATGGCCGAATGATGTCTGGTGGCAGGACCGCAAGATCGGTGGCGTGCTGCTCGAATTGCGCGCCGAGGCCGGGGGTCCGGCGCACGTGGTGATCGGCATCGGCCTGAATGTCTCGCTGGCGCCGGCTGCCCGCGCGGCGATCGAGGCAGCCGATGTGCTCGGCGTATCGGTCGCCTGCATCGCCGATGCCTGCGCAAGTGCGCCCTCGCGCAACCGTATTGCCGGGGCCACGCTCGACGAGCTATTGCGTATGCTGAGGGAATTCGAGCAACGAGGGTTCGAGCCGTTTCGCGAGGCTTGGTCCGTGCTCGATGCGCTGCGCGGGCGGGCGGTCCGGGTGTTGCTCGGCGAGCGGAGGATAGTCGGGCGCGCGCAGGGTATCGACGCCGACGGGGCGCTGTGCGTCGAAGTCGATCGCGGTCTGCAACGGTTCGTGTCCGGCGAAGTCAGTTTGCGCTTGGAGGAGGGAGCGACGTGACCTATCTGAAGAGCTTGGTTTTTCTGCTGCTGCTTGGCAACGCGGTCTATTTTCTGTGGTCGCGCGGGATCGCGACACCGCAAAATAGCTTTATCGACTCTTCGTCCGCCAAGACGCTCAAGCTCGTCTCGGAGTCCGCCGGGGCGGCGCCCGCGTCGGCGCCCTTGTCGGCGTCCGCGGCCGCCAACGGCATCGCGACCAGAGACCCCGCGGTGACGGCTGCAACGGCGGCGGCCAGTGCGGCTATCGTCGCCGCGCAAACGCCATCGCCCGGCCCGCCGCCCGAATTGCTCACCGACGTGAAGCGCTGCATCACGGTCGGACCGTTTGCCGATGTGGCCGACGCCGCGCATGCCGCCGCCACTTTGCGCAGCGGCGGCTACGAACCCCGGCAACGGGTCACCGAGGGCGAAGTGTGGGCCGGCGTCTGGGTCTATCTGCCTCTGCCAGCCACTGCCGCCGCGACCGCGCAGATTCAAGCAAAGCTGAGGGCCGGGGGCATCGACGATGCACTCGAGATGCCCGGACCGAACGACAAGCCGGTGATCTCTCTCGGCTTGTTCAGCGAGCCGCGGCGTGCCCAGTTGCGGGTCACCCAGGCCCAAGGTCTGGGTCTGAATCCCGGCGTGGCTGACCGCAATCGAGCGGGCGATGTCTACTGGGTCGACATCGACTTGAAGCCCACCGA